>Ga0315282_10000615_pt1 | contig 69935 bp, 67 predicted proteins | sample YL17G07_20_MG_FD_203693 | JGI IMG/M metagenome (GOLD analysis project Ga0315282, IMG submission 203693) | Sediment microbial communities from Yellowstone Lake, YNP, Wyoming, USA - YL17G07_20 | ecosystem: Environmental > Aquatic > Freshwater > Lake > Sediment | place: USA: Wyoming | collected...
AGATATCATGATAGGTCGCGTATCGAAGGTGAAATCTGGAGTTTCAAGAGTAAATTCGGCGAAAATGTTTTCTCAAAGAGAGAGGACATGAGATGGAAAGAACTCGTAACGAAGATAAACATCCACAGCATATTTACCGTTCCTGACTCGAAATTCGTTTTCTGAGGGAAAATTTGAGAACCTAAATTGGTTACCTATAAAATTACCGATTTATTGGACACTCAAGTTCTTATTAAGGATATTTATATTAGGGATATTGGTTAATTGGTGTTGTACATAGATGGAGAAAAAGTGATCGGATATATAGATGGTCTTACTTCCTTTGGCATAATAGTGCCACAGAAGAGGAGTCTCATAGTTACCAACAAGAGACTTCTGATTCTTGGCACTAAGAGCACTTCTGTAACTGCGACGGATGCGGGTTTTGCCTATGTTTTTGGCGTGTTTGGCAGGGGCATGGCCAACCGACTGACCAAGGACGAGCTTGAAAAGGCTGCAAAGCAATATTCTATAGCAAATCTTGATGAGCTGCTTAAGTCCGATTCGGACAACGTAGGGCTTGATAACTCAAACATAGCGAATGTCGAAATAGACAGAAAGAATATAAAAATAACTACAAACGAGAAGAAATTCAGTTATTCATTAGGAAATCCTGACGCTAAGAATAAGAACAGCGATGTTTATGACACCTATGTGCAGACGCTACGCCAAGCCCTGGGTGACAAGGTAATCGCCAAGTGATCCTTTGAAATTAAGGAATAAACCCAGCACATCCAAATCAAGTCCCCTCTGGGTACTAATTGCTGCCATGCCTTGGGTAGGAGCAATAATAGGAATGCTCTATGTTTTAAGTTCAAATAACAAAGACAAAGCATATACGCTCCTATTTCTAATACCGATACTCGGTCCTATAATCGCTTACGTACTGACAAGTTCCAAGGACAAATACATATCCACAATGGCAGAGTGGTTCTTTGTAGGTCAACTGACATGGATAATAATTGCTGTATTGATACGTATATAATCAAAATACTATCTTCTTTTTCCTCGAGTTTAAATGTGTGTGGCACATTCTAAAAAGTCATTAGAAGTTGGTAGGGACTAATACTCGAAGTACGAGTCCCGCAATGGACTCGGCGGGAATCGCACCCGCGTTCTTTCCGTTGCGAACGGAATATTTTACTACTAAACTACGAGCCCATAAAAATTATTTATCTCTATTTTGATACGTACCTATATTTGTATTAACATTAGCTAAATGACTTTTTAGTAATAATTTACCACTCTGTAACCACTCCACATATCTCCTTCGATGTACTGGATGCGATGTTCCGATAAAGTTCATCCAATTTTTGACATTCTTGCTACCTCTTATAATTACATCTCCACCATGCTCTCCCTCCCAGTGAACATACGCAGGCAGGCCAAATTGTTTTAATAGCTTTTTTAATTGGAGTAAAAATTTTAAATTAGAATTTGATATTTTTATATGTGGATACCTGTACCCCTCGTCTTTTCTTGCGAAAATACATCCATCGGTGTCTAAAAGACCTCTTAATATAGCTGCTTTGGCGTTTTTTGAACTTCTGAACATTCTAGCTGTTACTTTAATTTTGTTTTTCTTCTTGCCTACCGGCATCCCTAAATTCTTAAAAAAATCGAAAATTCTTTTGCTGCCGATGACAGTGTATATTACATTATAATTTTTTCTTATATGTGGATTTACCTTAAGATTAAACTTTGATCTTAATAATGGTACTAAATATCTCTGGTAATACCAATAGTCATCTATTGAGTTACCGGTAAATAAAACAGAGTACCTAATTTTATTATCGTATTTGCTAAAGTACTTTGAGAGACAACCGTCTCCTAAACATACACCTACAAGCTCCCATATCCCATCATCTATTTTTGGCAGTTTTGGTACTTTAATAAAGCTACGAACATATTTCATTCTTTCATTAATATTTTGATTTTGCATACTTGTATCATCAATATTAGATAAATTTTATTTTATAACTCCTACTACTGAGCCACGAGCCCAAGCTATATTAATTATTGGCCCTATTTAATATTTAATTACCAATCAAAATAGATTCTATGGACCTTGAAAAAGGGCTCAAATTATCAAAGAAGAGAGCTTTGCATAGGTTATTTCAAACCGTCTTAATAGAAATAAAGCCAACAAGGGCAGAGGTAGCATCAGCGACAGAATATTCAAACGAGCTCATGGGCAGGCTCAAAGCGCTTCTGCCAAAGAATGTCGAAATAATACTTGCGGGTTCTGTTGCTCGGGGCACTCAAATACGCGGCAATGCCGACATCGACATATTCCTTCTCTTTCCAAAAACACTTCCAGAGCGCAAGATGGAAAGCCAAGCCATATCAATAGCAAAAAAGATAGTCTACAAGCACAAGAACGAAAGCTATGTAATAAACTATGCAGAGCATCCATACCTTAGGCTTATATCGCAGGACAAGCAGCTTTTTGCAGACATAGTGCCAGCATTCAAGATAAGCGATGCGCAAGAGATGGGCAGTGCCGTGGATAGAACGCAATTACACAACAAATTTATAACAAAGAACCTTTCGAAGGAACAATGCGATGATGTAAGGATGCTCAAATACTTCCTAAGGGCGCACAACATTTACGGTGCAGAAGCAAAAACGGCTGGCTTCTCTGGTTATTTGTGCGAACTCCTTATACACCATTATAGTACTTTCCTAAACCTGCTTCTCAGCCTTGACAAAGCAAAACTGCCTTTACTGATAGATGCAAAAAGCAAGAACGAAATACACAGCAGCAAAGAGGCCGAACTCCTAACCAAAAAGTTCAATTCGAGATTTGTTGTGATAGACCCGACAGACCCCGACAGAAACGTGGCTGCAAACGTTTCTGAGGAAGCACTTGCAAGGCTCGTATTCGCTGCAAGGAATCTTCTCAAAAACCCAACAAAAGATCAATTTGAACCCGTAAGGTATTCCGACATAAGAACAATGGCGAAACTTGATGCAATAAGGCGAAAGTACGGCATTGAATTATATGTAATACACTTCAAAGTACCAAAAATCTCAGAGGACATAATAGTGCCTCAGCTCAAAAGGCTCAAGACGAATATAGTTGGCACCATGTTAAAGCAAAGGATGGAACCTCTCTTAGCCCTCCACAACCTTCATAAAAAAAATGCGGTGATAGCGTTTTTCACTAATCGCAATGTTTCTGAATCGATGATCTCGAAAGGCCCCAGCACATTTATCAAAGAGGGCTCTAACGCATTTTACAAGAAGCATCTCCACGATTCAAACATATTCATTGAAGGCGAGCGACTTTTATCGCTTGAAAAATCCGCCCATCCAAGCCCAAGGGGGCTGCTTCTTGATTTATTGAAGGATAAAAGCATATTTCCCTCTTACATAAACCCCAGGCAAGCAAGGCTTTATGTAAACAAGATGCCTGAGGAATATGCAAGCCTTGTTTATAAGGCGTACATTGAGAAAATGTACCTATAAACCATACTTGTTGCCTGAGTTAATCATCTCGAGAAGCTGCCCAAACTTATCCATCTGTACTGTTGCAGGCCTTTCGGCTTTTGACTGGTTGGATCTACAGCAAACATATTTTATAACACTCTTTCCATTTTTGCCGGTTTCTAGTTCAAAGACCTCAGCTGCTTTGTCCAGCACACCATTTCCACAGTAATCGTATGCTTCTGCTATGAGGTTCTCCTTTATTTTCTCTTTTGGATATTTGCGCCTTTCCAGCCTCTTCACAAGTGTTTTAAGGTCTGCTCGTAGCACTATCGCAATATCAAACCTCATATTCAATTCCGGGGCAAGGTGCCCTACGATAAGAATCAGGCCATTCCTGCCTGCAATATATTTTTTCAGGGCACTTTCCAATTTGGTTATATTCACTATTCCCGAGCCAAACTTATCCCTGCCTATAAACAGCTTCCTCCTCTTTGCAAACTCACTTAGCTCTATGAGAGTTGTGCACCTGCACGCCCTGCATATAGATCTTGCATACGCGCTTTTTCCTACCCCTGGCGTGCCAGTAATGGCAACAACAAACCTATCCTGCTTTCCATCAGCCCTTAAGGATTTCCTTAGCATTATCGATCAACATGTTAAGTTCTGTCCTACTGCCTTCAACGCTCAGCACCGGGTTAGGCTCTAGCGCTACACTCACAACATAATTCTTCCGACCGCTAAAGAACCATGTCCCTATATTGTAATCTTTATACTTGTATGTCATGTCTGCCACGAAAGTAGAACCGCTCGTAAGCTTATCCACAAGTGCAAGTGTGTTGCTATCAACGCTGTTTACATAAACCGTTTCATCTCTTGTTTCGTCTCTTGCAACCGCATACGGCTTTATCACCGGTATATTCGCCTGCTTTGCCTCGAGTGAGATCCTTTGATTGAGCTGGTTTGTTATGGAATCACTTTTCGTCGCATTGTTTTCCAGGGCCTTCCTCTCTTCCTCAAGCTGACCTACAACATCGTCAAAATATTTGTTGACTTCTTCTTTTATGTTGTCTATTTTCACAGATACTGTTTCGTCATCTGCGAATTGCGTAGGATTTGTAAGAAGCTTTTTAAGAGATAGGTTGTATTTACTTTTAACGGTCGGCTCAAGCTCGCTGAGCATCATATCTGTATAATCACTCCAAAGATCTGCCATGCTTACACCATATTGTATTTACAATAAAGGTATAAAACATTATCTTATAACGCAGAGGTGCCCAAGTGCAGCTGGATTTAAAATCAAGAATTGAGAAAGACATAGAAACGTTCTACAAAAACCTAAACACGCTTAGCACTAAAAACTTTAACAGCGAATACAAAAACATAGTAGAATTGGCAGAAATGTACGCCAAAGACTCCCAAAGCTACCTGGAAAAGGGCGACCTTGTAACAGCCTTTTCTTGTATTTCATATGCGCATGGCCTGCTTGATGCTGTGCGCAGATTTATTGGCCGTGATTAGATGTACGTTGAGGGCTCAGCCAAAATAAAATACAGGAAAGACGCCTTTCTTAACCCCGAAGCAAAGCTTTCAAGAGATATAAGCGTTGCATTTCTGTCTGCTGTAGCTGGCAAAGCCAATGCTTTAGATGCAACTTCAGCAACAGGTATAAGAGGCATAAGATACATCAAGGAATGCGGCATCAAAAGCGTTACCTTCCTTGAAATTAACAAGGCCGCATATGCATCGCTGAAGAGAAACATATCTTTCAACAAGTTAGATAAAAACACACGTGCACTAAACACCTCTTTGCAAGCATTTGCAAACACAACAGATGAACGCTTTGATGTAATAGACATAGATCCATTTGGAGGCGCAGCACCATATATTTATGACTCAATGAAAATAGCGAAAGACAACACCTTTTTGCTAGTGACGGCTACAGACCTTGCCGTGTTGTGCGGCGCGAACTCAAAGGCGTGCATACGCATATACGACTCGAAGCCCATTCATAACGAGCTAGGCCACGAAAGTGCCATAAGGATACTAATTGGCCATATCGCAAAAGTTGCGGCTCAGTTCAACTTTGGAGTTGAACCATGCCTATCGATTTACTACAAACACTACATAAGGGTATTTTTGAGGCTTAGGCACGGTGCAAATCATGCAGTTTCAAGTGTGAAAGCCCTAGGCTATGCACAATATTGCGATTCATGCCACAATTTTTCATGTGAGCCCGGTCATGTTTCAAGAACAAACCTGTGCAGCAACTGCGGCTCAGCTTTCAAAGCATACGGCAGGATGTGGGCTGGCAGCCTATACAAGAGAGAAGTGCTTAAAGAGCTGCAAAAACATTTCAGCAGGCTTGCATCGTCAAAAAAAGAACTTTCATTTTTGGAAATTCTTTCCAATGAGATAGATACACCGTTTTACTACTCAATACCCAAACTAACAAAAAAGTTGCATATCTCTGCTGTTAGCATCTATTCTGTAATGGAATGTCTGAAAAAAAGGGGCTTTGCCACAACGAAAACACAGTTTGAGACAGACAGCATTAAAACAACTGCAGGCATCAAAGAGGTCGTCAACTGCGTGAAAAAATTCCACCCCTAAACTTATTAAAGAATGTTGGCAAATAATATACTATGGATGTCCAGTTTCTTAAAGGCAAACTGCCCAGCGAGATTTTAGAGTCGCTGGATATGAGGCACATAAAAACCCTTACACCACCCCAAGAGCTCGCAATAGAAAAGGGCCTGCTCTCAGGCAAAAACCTTCTTGTTGCATCACCCACCGCAAGCGGCAAAACACTCATCGCTGAACTGGCCTGCATGAACGCAATTATTTCAAAAGGCATGAAAGCGGTTTATATTGCACCGATGAGAGCTTTAGTAAGTGAAAAGTTCAACGAGTTCAGAAGCGCCTATCCATACATCAAAACAGCCATATCTATGGGCGATCTCGACTCAAGTGACCAGTGGCTCGCAGATTACGAAATGATATTTGTTTCTACTGAAAAGTTTGACAGTCTTATAAGGCATGGTATAAACTGGATTTCAGAAGTTGGTTGCATAGTTTTTGATGAGATACACCTACTTGCAGACCTGGAAAGAGGCCCCGCGCTTGAATTGCTGATGACCAAGCTTTCAAATACCTCGAATGCGCAGTTGTTAGCACTTAGCGCCACAATAGGAAATGCAAACGAGCTTGCGGACTGGCTCAAAGCAGAGCTTGTTGAAAGTGCATACAGGCCGGTAAAACTTCTCAAAGGGATTGTAAATAACGGCAAGATATTTTTAGAAGATAGCAAAAAATCTGCGATAGATTTGGAAGGAAGGAGCAGCATACCTGAAATCAGGGTTCTTGAAGATACGCTTTCAAGAAAAAAGCAGCTCCTTGTATTTTATTCTACGAGACGCAATGCAGAGGCAGGTGCAGCAAGACTTTCCGATATTATAGATCCACTCTTAACCAGCAAGGAAAAGGAAGAACTCTCAAGCGTTAGCAGAAACGTGCTGAATGTGCTCGAACGCCCTACGCAACAGTGCATCAAACTTGCAGGATTTATTGCAAAAGGCGCCGCATTTCATCATGCAGGACTTCTAAACAACCAGAGGGGGCAGATTGAAAACGCATTCAAGTCTGGATTACTAAAAGCCATCTGTTCGACAACCACCCTCGGGTTTGGTTTAAATCTCCCAGCACATACTGTGTTAATACGTGACATAACTAGGCATGACGGTTACGGATCACAGCGGTTGGGCGTCAACGAAGTACTTCAATTATGTGGCAGGGCGGGTAGACCAAAATACGATACCGAAGGAAGAGCCCTGTTAATCGCAACAACCTCCCACACAGTAAGCGACCTTTACAGGCACTACATAGTTGCTGACCCAGAACCACTGGACTCTACGATTGGAGTCGCACCAGTTCTGCGAACGCATCTCCTCGCCTTTATAGCTGAAGATTTCCTTAATTCTTCAAAAGACATTCAGCAGTTCCTTTCAAAAACATTCTACGGCTATCAATACAGCGATGCTTACGCAATAAAAAGAATCGTTAGCGATGTGCTTGATGATCTGAAGAGATGGGAATTCATACAAGAGGTAAGCAAAGAGGGCTATATTGCGACAAAGCTGGGTAAAAGAATAAGCGAACTTTATATCGATCCGTTATCTGCAAAATGGATTATCGATTATCTGCCGTATGCTGATGACACAACAAGCACATTGTACATGCTTGCAAATACAGTTGAGATGAGGCCGTACGTGCGGGCCACAGAAGAGGCAGAGGCCCAGTTTGTTATTTACAATAACACGCATGGCAAAAAGCGCGCTTCTTACGATGATGAATACAATTTGATTGATCCACTTGGAGCATTTGCAACAGCCCTGATGCTTAACGATTGGCTTGGCGAAATTGATGAAAGCACACTTGTTGAAAAACATCGCATAACTCCGGGAGCACTCTATACAAAGCTAAGGAATGTAGACTGGATTGCATATTCGGCAGTCGAACTTTCAAGAATACTGCACAGATCAGCGCACAGCCTGATAAACACCAGGGTTAGGCTCAGATACGGCATTAAGGAGGAGCTTCTGGATCTGGTTAGGCTCGAGTCCATAGGAAGAGTAAGGGCAAGAAGGCTCTACAACAACAACATTAAAAGCATATCAGACATAAGGAAAAATCCAGAAAGGCTTGCCCCTATACTGGGAAAAGAGATAGCTAATAAGGTAAAAGAGCAGCTCAGCATGATAAGTTAGTTTAGTTTTGTACCGAGGTAGCCTTTGCATCCAAAGTAGTAGTCTTGGATTCAAATCTTAGGACTTTCTTAATAGAGCACGGACAACCTTCGCGTACATATCGACTGCTTCCTCAAGTTTGTGCGTGGCCTCAATAAACTGCCCACCGCCTTCTAGTGCCCCAAGATGTTGCCCTTCTCTTGCCAATTTTCTAGCTTCCTTTAAGGTAGACCTTATTTGTTCTTTTGTCAGTTTAGCCATTTCATCACCTACCTATTTTTCGGTTTTATAAGCATAGCCCAGAGTCAGATAAATGAGCTTTGCAGCAAGGTAGTTCGGCGCTATCAGGCCCGGTATGGGATTAAGCTCTGTAAAATCCAGTCCAAGAAGCTTTTTGTTTTTTAACACAATCCTTAATATCTCAGTAAGTTCTGCAAAGCGCAAGCCACTGGGTTCCGGCGTGCCAACGCTTGGCATTTCGCTTGGGTCTAGTACGTCAAAGTCAAAAGTCATGTAGATGTTCTGTGCCGTATGCTCTATGATTTTTTTTGCAATATTGTCCGCACTTATTTTTTTAACATCTTTCATAAAGAGCATCTGCTTCTCGTATTTTTTCTTGCTCAATTCATCAGTACTTCTTACGCCAACAATATAGCAGCTCTTGCAAAACTCTCTCACCCTTGCCATTACGCATGAATGTGAGTATTTCGTGCCCATGAATTCTTCTCTAGAGTCGGAATGCGCATCAAAACTTACAACGCTGAAGTCCTTATACTTACGTGCCATTGCTTTGATCGCTCCAAGAGCAACAGTATGCTCACCGCCCAATATAAGCGGAACCTTGCCATCATCCAATATAATGCCAACCTCTTTTTCAATCCTTCCGACCATTGCCTCGGGCGACCCCATGTGCGGTGCGAGTTCTTCAAGGGTGTAAATGCCAATCTTACTGATATCGTAATCAAGCTCCTCACTGTAGAGCTCTAAGTTCCTGCTTGCATCTATTATCGCGTGCGGCGCATCTCTCGAGCCCGTCCTATAACTTGAAGTTGAATCATACGGTACTGGCAGTACGATGACCTTAGCTTGTTCATAGCTTGCATCATTCAAGCCAAAGAGGTTGTATTTCGGCAGCGCGTTAAGGACTCTATCCACATCATCACAACTAAGCCAAATATGGGATTTATATGCCATACAATCTATAAAATATGCTCTATTTTCCTAGTAGCAAACCCTATGAAAGCATAGCCCTTCAAAAAGCAAAGGCTTATATTGGTACCTTTAATGAAAAATTGAGTTTGTCGTCATTAATTCAAACCCTTGCTTTTACTCTTTCTCAATCAGCGAACATGCAGAAAAGTATAAATATGAGGTTTAACAAGATAATATGGTGGGGAGTGAGGGTGAGGACGAAATGCGTATAGCTAATGGACTAAGTTCGTATAATACTGAAACTAAAGACCTGCCTATACAGTCAGATGACGAGGCGAGAGCTCTACGAGCAATAAGCAGCAGATGCGTCATATGCAGCAGGGCTCTTACTTCTTATGAGGTAAAGTTTGTATTGCCGTCAAAGAGATATGGCGATATAAAGCTGCCGATAGAGAAAAGACTTGCGTGTGTCGACTGCTATTCTAGGCTGTCATCACAGAGGTTTGTAAGGACAAGGACAAAAACGCGGGTCTTCAAAAAAATAAAGGGGTTCGCATACAAATCCAAAAGCAAGATATTTGCTAGAAACTTCTAATCTAAGGGCCGCACTAATACCTACTTGCTACCTTCGTGCGCCTACCAATAATACGTGATACTCGTTCTCGTAGCCGAGAGCGCCTTTCAACACGTCTGGTTCCATCGCTATCGTGCTGTCTGAATATGGATCATTTATATAAAAAGTATCATCATCATAGCCCTTCACAACTACCCAGTGCGGATATGAGTCCAGGTATGGATTTATTTTGCTCGCATCAACGAGCACTATCGGTATCTTGCCGGAGCTTATGAACCTTTTAAGCGTGTTTACAGTTACACCACCATGCTCCTCTTTTACCTTAAGGTCCCTCGCAAGCCCCCTTATTTCATTAAATGAGGCCCTCAGTACATCAAGGTTTATATCATTCTGCACGGCAAGTTTCTTTTCATAACCTTCGTCGGCAACATTGCTGCTTACTATATTCACTCTCGCACCACGTTTTGCAAGCGCGTATGCAAGCCCGTACTTAGAACCATGCCATACGCTTCCATTAACCGCCTCCTGCCATATTTTAAATTCCTCTTCTTTCCTCATCTTAAAATTGGCTTTGGTATACTTCAAAACCATCATCGCACAAGCGGCAGAACTGGTAAATTCTTCAGATTGCGCATAAGTGGGTATATCCATAATCCTGCTCCTTTTAAGCTTGGGAACAGAAGCCCTTCCTTTCCTTGTTGGTTTATGTTTTGAAATCCTGTGTTTTGACATATTTACACCTGCAATGCAGGGAGGGAGATGTGTTCAATCTTTTGAACTCCCGTAGGCCTAAGCCAACGGATCTTGAGTCCGTCGCGTTTGACCATGCTCCGCCATCCCTGCATACGCATATGAAGCACTAAATAAATAATAGTTTGCTCTATTAGGTTCCATTTTCAATTAGCAATAATATTGTTCTATGTCATAATATTTATACCTTTCCATACTCTTTTAACGTCGCTTTTCGGGCTTATTTATCTCGACAAAAGAGCATATGCACCAAGCCATAAATCCGGTTACCTTGTTACCTGATAGCCTTTGACGAGCTCGTAGAGCTCTCTTGCGCGCCTGTCTTTTTCGAAATGCTCCCTTACTGGCTTTATTGCGCTTTCCAATCGTTCGATTACGAACGCCTTCAGGTCAATGGGGTGCAACTTGCCGCTTTGATAAGCACTTATAAGTTCGCCATAACCGTCTAACTCCAAATCGCCGCCAAATTTCTGCGGCCTTTCTATAACCACACGCTCATCTGGGCCTTCAAGCAGAGCAAGTTCCAAGAAATTAAGCAGAGGATTCCCCTCGACTACCCTTTCTGGGCAATACGCGCCATTTATCTTTTCCTTTATTGTCGCATATGAATCGTGCATATACAGGGCGCTCTTTGGATCTGATTTAGACATCTTGTAATTGAGCGCCGTATCTGGGTCACCCTTTATATTAACTCCCTTGGGCATGCCTTGCAGGCCAAGCATAAGGGGGTGATGAATAGCGACTAGCTTTTTCCATTTATATTTATCCGCTATTTCTCTTGCAAGTATGTTCGCCCTCCTCTGATCGATGCCCATCTCGCATGCATCCAAATCTAGCTCAAATATATCAGTCACCTGCATTGCAGGGTAAAACAACTGTGCAGTTGATATTTTTTCGCCCTCCTTTCTGCCCATTATAGTTATAGCGCGCTTTGCCCTGTCTATACTAATCACCTTACCAACGCGCATGAATCTATCCCAGTACTTTATATCATCCATCAGATCCTTTGCCCAGATTATTTTCACTTTGTTTATGTCAATTCCACATGCTTTCCATACCTCAACAAAATACTCGCCAGCCTTCCTTATGCGCTCTAGGTCACCGCCAAGCTTATTATTTATGAAGGCGAAGTAATCGGCAAGATACAGCGTAAATCTCACCCCCGCTTTTAACATCTTATTGACATTTCTTGCCCTAAGTAATCCAAAATGTATAGGCGCAAGCCCTGAAGGTTCAAAACCATCATATGCGAGCGGATGATTATTCGTCTCAAAGAGGTTTCTAAGCTCCTGTTCTGTGACGATCTCCTGTGCAAAGCCTTTTATGACACTAACCCTTCCTCCAATATCCATAATATCTACGATATGGATTTGATGAAAAGGATTTAAGCCTTCTCTATCTCTAGTATATTCTTAACAGTCAGTCATAGAGTTCGTTTTGAGGTGACACTATGCGCAATCCGTACAAGAAACTTATTAGAACAGAGAAGATAAAGAAAACGCTAGACCTCTTGGCCTACGCCTCTTTGGCGCTGGATATAGCGATAGCGGTCGTAACTCTAATATCACTAAATACATACTCAACAAATCTTGACAAGATAATCAGGTTCCTGAATATTGTACTTACGATCGAGGTGGCAATCGCAGCATTTGTATTTGTCCTATTTGTTCTAAATCTCCACTACGAGAAGATAATTGAAAACCTGCTAAGATTCCGCAGAGCACTGAGACGTCCTGAGCAGAAATAGCGGGCCATCGATATCAATTTGACCTAGGTGGGCTTGCAAAAAGAATAATTATATATGCTGCGCCAAAAATCAAAATTCCTGAGATCATGAATGAGATCCAGAAACCTATATAATATGAGAGGAAACCGGCAAGCAATGCACCCAAGAGCGCCCCAAACCCAGCGAATCCACTGTACACACCCAGCTTCTTTCCCTTGTTCTTTGCCCCTATCGCCTCAAACACCATAGCGTTAAATGCCGTACCAAATATCGCGTAGGCAATTCCTGCAACTATCGGGTAAAAAATCAGACCGGCTCCGAAATTCGCAAAAGCCCCAAAAAGCGCGAACACCACCCCTATGGCGATATAACCCGAGCCCCTCATAATAAGGTAAGAGGAAGCGACGCGTTCCTTAACCCTTTTCTCAGTAAAAACACCAGAGATGTAAAATGCAGCGGTCTGGACAATGCTCCCGAGCAGCACAATCGAGAGTATGCCAAAATCATTTATGCCTTTGTATTTCAGACCAGCAAGATAGGCTGTATTGAAGATCGCGCTTCCTATATAGAAAATGAAAGTAGCAAGGTAAAGCGCATTAAGGATATTCATTTTCGGCAAGTTCAGCGTGTACATCCTTTTAATCAAGCCTTTTATGCGCTGCCATGATGGTATCCTAACAAAGAAGACAAACAGGGTGAGGAGCCTGCTTGTGAATGAGTGTATGCTTTCTAGTATAGAGTGTCTTTGCAGCACCCGTTTGGGCTCTTTTATAAGGCCTGTGAATACTAATGCGATGACTGAAAACGGCACAAGCAATAGAATGAGATATCTTATATCTAATAATCCAGAAAGCAAAAATACAAACACAAAGCCGAGTGTGCTGCCTATGCTTGAAAAAACCTGTAGCTTAGAAAAGCCCTCAGGCCACCTCTTCTTTACATTCGTCTCCATGACAAGCAAGTTGAGCGGCGTGGCGTTGGCAGTTATCATAAAAGATAGTGCGCCATAGATCAGTATCACGTTCAAAATGCTTTTTGTAAAGTACAAACCCAGCAGCGATAACGTGAGTGAAGCAAACGAAATTCCCATGAATATGCGCCTTCTATTGTATTTGTCTATGACGTCTCCCCAGAATAGGCTTGCAACAATCCCAAGCAAATTTGAGAGTGCTACGGCAAATGAGGCGCCTATCACGCTGCCATGCAGGCTAAGTATATATAAGATAACAAGGCTGGATACCGGGCCGTAAGCGATTTGATAAGGCAGCATAAGATAAAGCCATCTGTTTTTCCTGCTACTATTTTGAATCTCTGCCATACAGGTAGCGCCCATGATAAATATTTAGCATTGGTGTTAAAAATATAACACCATATAAATTCTATCTAATGCTAAAGCATAAACCTTTTTATTGTAAATATAACTGATAATAACGGTAGTCTAATGCTTTTTAGAAAAAACGAACCAGAAAATATTAAACCCGACACATTAAATGGGCTTCTTGTTTCGTTATTTGAAAAGAAACTCGGCCAATTCGAGGCAAAGGCACAAGCAATAATCAACAGCTTAGGTCAGGCAAAGATCGAATTTATTGATGTGTGCAACAAGTTCGAGAAGCTAGATGTCGCACCTTATACTGAAGATATGCGTTTTGCAAATATTAACTTCATAAAAGGCCAAAAGGAGTTGTACGTCACAGCCTTATTACGTATTATAAGCAAGATGAGATTAGAAGCAGATGATACCATTTCCTATAACAGATATAAACTAATACTTTCAAATATAGACGAAATAACCAATGAGATACTGAAGACCAACGCACATTTCAAGCTAGTCATGTATTGCTATTCTAGTTACATCGGCGATTTCAAAAAAACGTTTTCTGCAATTGAGAGATTTAGGGAGGCGTTAAGGCGTGAGATTGATAGCAGATCAAATGAGGCCTCAGAATACGCCAAACTAAAGGAACAAATTACAAGGCTTAACTCGCAGATTGATGAGTTGGAAGCCTTGGGCTATGACATAAATGCGCTGAAGGCGATTTTAAACAGTAAAGATAAAAGTATAGCAGAGGAGGATGAGGCGAAACTTTCAGAAAGTCTATCAACCAAGAAGGCCGGGCTCTCAAAGCTCAATGGTGAGATATCAAAACTATCAGAGACTATAAGTGTACTCACCATTCCTCTAGAAAGGCCTTCGAAGAAACTGGATCACCTTTCTCCGAGGAAGAAACCCCTCTATTATTTCATAGCTAATCCAGTTAAACACATAAGCAGCGAAACCGAGTATAATGAATTTGTGGTTTTGGTAAAGGAATTGAAAGAGGCCATAGACAAAGAGACTATAGACACAAAGAACAAGGCGGGAACCACCGGTTTAATCTCCACACTTCTAAATTCAGGTCTCTATAATATAATAAACTCATTAAAGTTACTTCAACACAAACGATCAGAAGTTGAAGATGAAATTAAGTCACTCGAAATAATATTTGAAGGCATAAAGAAAGGCAAAGACACTTCTGAAAAAACAATTCAAGATATGGCAGTCATGGAAGAGAAAGCCAAAGAGATCATAAAATCAACTACATCAATAAAAAGTATGATAGAAGCAATGTTCTCTAGCTATTATCGCAAATCAATATTGATAGTATTATAAAATCCCAAACTAAATTATAAACCCAGGAGAATTTTGTTGGCGGGCACCGCCAAACTTCTAAAAATAAGTAGAGACCAAAAGCTACTTTATAGAACCAGCAATTAAAAACATTTGGTTCTTCAATAAAGCGGGTATAAATGAGCAGGCGAGGTCTACAGCAGAGGGAAGCAAAAAAGAGACTGAAAGAATATGGCTATAATGAAATCATAGAGCTGTCACGCGTTTCTCCATTAAAAATCTTGCTCAAGCAAATAAAAAATAATGTGGTTATATACCTCTTATTTATCGCCACGATAATCTCCTTTCTTGTAAATGAGTTCATAACGGGCTACGCAATTTTCGGTGCCCTAATGCTTGCTATTTTGCTAGGTTTTGCGCAAGAATTTAGAGCAGAAAAAGCGATCAAGGCTTTAGAGCAGATGATTGTACCAACAACCACAGTTATCAGAGACGGCAAGGAAGAAGAAATACCATCCAAAGAAATAGTGCTTGGAGATATACTTGTTCTTAAAACAGGAGAAAAGATACCAGCCGATTGTGTAATAATTGAAGAGAAGGAGCTCAAGGTCAACGAAGCCATTTTAACCGGCGAAAGTAGGGAAATACGCAAATATGCAACCAAGAATTTGGAATCAAGCAAAAATGAAAATTTACTTTTCATGGGTACATTTATAATCAGTGGCAAATGTGTAGCCAAAGTTATTCATACTGGAATGAATACAGAGTTTGGCAAAATAGCAAAATTGATTTCCACTACAGAAAGAGAATTACCATTGCAGACCAAGATCAATCACGTTGCAAAATATATGGTTGCAATTGCAATCATCGGCTCTACGCTGGTCGGCTTAATCATCATACTTAGAAGTCCGTCACTCTCCTATACTATTTTCGCAGATGTACTAATTGTTGTTATTGCCCTTTCTGTTTCTGCCTTTCCCGAAGGCTTCTCCGTAGCCTTAATAATGACACTTGCCACAGGCGCACACAGGATGGCAAAGAAAAACGCCATCGTTAACAGGTTGTCTATTATAGAAACATTAGGCGAAACCACAATAATTTGCGCGGATAAAACAGGCACTATTACAAAGGGTGAGATGACTGTAAAAAAAATACTTGTTAATGATAAAATTTATGACGTAGGCGGCATAGGCTACCAAGCCGTAGGCGAATTCTTTTACCATGGAGAAAAGATCAATATTGCCACCCACCCCAATCTTGCTCTTATGCTTAAAACTGCAATTTTGTGCAACGATGCAAAGGTCAGAGCAGAAAAGGAAAATAAAGAATACATCATAAGCGGTACTCCAACCGAAGCAGCTCTGCTTGTAGCTGCTGCTAAAGCAAATATATTTAGAGACGGCCTTGAGGCAATAAGGATGGAAGAGCTACCATTTACTTCAGAACGCAAAGTAATGGCGGTATTATGCAAAGAGGGCTCAAAGTATTTCACCTATGCCAAAGGCGCTCCAGAAGTCATGCTAAAAAAATGCGAATATATCCAAAAGGATAACAATGTCATATGGCTTAGTGAAAAGGAAAGGAAGAGCATACTTGCAGCTAATAAAAAACTTACGTCTGATGCCTTTAGGACTCTTGCCATAGCATATAAAAAAGTAGAATCAAAAGGCAAGACAAATATTGAAGAACACCTTATATTCTTAGGAATAATGGCATTGGAGGACCCACCAAGGAACGAGATTAAAGCCTCTATATCACTATGTAGAAGTGCTGGTATAAAAGTCAAGTTGGTTACTGGGGATAACAAAGAAACAGCGCTTGCCATAGCCAAACAGATTGGCCTGCCGGGGAAAGCCATAGGAGGCGAAGAGCTTGATATGCTAACCGATGATGAGCTTTCAAAAATAGTTAATGACGTTACAATTTTTACAAGAGTAAGACCCGAACATAAGTTGAGGATCGTTAAGGCGCTCAAACAAAATGGAGAGATTGTTACAATGACCGGTGATGGTGTCAATGACGCGCCAGCACTAAAAGAAGCGCATATCGGGGTTGCAATGGGAAAAGGCGGAACAGACATTTCGAGAGAAACTGCTGATCTAGTATTGAAGGATGATAACTTTGCAACGATTGTCTCAGCCATAAGTGAGGGCAGAACGATATTCAGCAACATACGAAAATTCATAACCTATGAATTGTCGTGCAATTATGCTGAAATGTTCGTCATTCTTGTGGGGGTATTGGCTGGCTTGCCCCTAATTTTGCTAGCGCTGCAGATTCTATTCATGAACCTTGTTACTGATGATCTGCCCTCTATTATGCTCAGTCTAAATCCTCCGTCTTTAGATGTTATGGAAGCAAAACCAAGAAAGAAATCAGGGATATTAAATAAACAGCTATTTGGCTTGCTGGCCCTTGCAGGCACGGTGATGGGAGTTGGAACGCTAGGTGTATTTCAATTCATCTTTAACATTACCAACCAAAACCTTACGGTCGCAAGAACTACAACTTTAGTAACTTTGATACTTTTTGAGATAGCTAATGCGTTTAACTTTAGGTCGTTCAGGTCTCCGGTATATAAACTTCCATTCTTTGCAAACAAATACTTAGTTTATGCCTCAATCCTATCTATTCTGGCAACCGTGATGATAATTTATTCACCATTAAATAGTATATTCAATACTACGCCAATAGGTTTCAAGTATTGGATATTTGCTTTTCTTGTATCACTATCTATCATAGCAGTATTTGATATTTTGAAAACGGCTAATGAAAAATACAGATTTCTAGCAATTCATTGAAACCCGCAATATCATAGAAAAACATCGAAAGAAAACCCCCAAATTTAATCTGTCTTGTATTTTTAGTGTTCCACTCTCAATCGCTTAGAATTACCCACCCCACTATATAATAAAAACATTCCAATTGTAGATGCAAGATTGGTAAATAGTATAACTAAAAATACCTGATCCAAAAAGTTAGGAATGACTATACCAAAAGCCAACGGCAATGTTGCTACGATTGCCGAGGAAAGACCCCTGGAGATATCAAACGATATAATTCTCTTCATCGTCCGCCCGCCGGATTTATCTCTGGGTATGTACTCTCTTATCATCGGTGAGAATATGTGCCTAATTATTACTATTATTACTGTAATTAAAATACTAATTCCTATTAAAAACAAAGTTAGGTTAGATAGGTCAAACAACAGGCCTATATATACGAAGAAAAAGGTGCTTGTAAAGAACACAATTTCCCTTTGATATTCTGATACATAACTAACATCAGAGATGGAAAAATATCTTTCTAATATGTCTCCAAAAAACTTTTTCAATTCACCATATCCGTCTCCCGAACCTGCCTTATAAACCTTAAACCTATTATTGCCGATATTCGAAAATAATATACCAAAGATAAATACCGTCAAGGCTCCACTAAAATTAAGCTGCTGCGATATACCATAAATTGCAATAACCATAGTAACTGTAAGCATCCAACTATAATTTCTGCTATATGCCATAAACTTCTTCAGTACATAAAGCAGTATCAGTGCAAGTAAGGCGCCGAATAGCACCGAACCGAAAACAACCCCTGCAACAAGTGAAGTTATACTTCCAATTGTAATGTTCGAATTAGTTAGCAACCCGAATAACAGCAATGGTATTATTAACTGTATGGAATCTGTGACTACTCCTTCATAGACTAATGCTGTCCTTAATTCTGAAGGCGCCCCAATAAGCTTCATCAATGTCGGTACTATAACGCTGCTGGGTCCAGAAAGCGCAAACCCAAATATCAAAGCTTCTATTATGCTCCAATGAAAGGCAAAGAAAGCTAAAACCGCCAATGTTATACCGGTAAGAAAGGCGACGATCACTGTGAACTTAGTCGCCTTTACTATGACTTTGCTTAGTTTGAATATATTTATATTAAGACCAACCTCGAATAAGATAAATGCTACCGCAATTGCTGTTATAAATGGAGTAAGAACTGCAATAGTACTAGTTGGGCCTGTATTAATCAAATTCAATATCGGCCCGACCAATAGTCCGATTAACATCAATGGCAATACATTCATTATTTTTAATTTGTCAAAAAAAACATTCAACAGAAATCCTAAGAAAGCAACCGCCGCAATGAAGATAAATAATATATTGACACTGATCATATTATTCACATAAAGTAAAATTACTTAAATCTTTATCTACTATGCTGCTAGGTTTTAACATCAAACTATCTTGTACCTTCCCCAAACCCATAATTGCCAACCTAATTTCTAATAAAGACCCGAGAGTTGCGAGAAAAGAATTAATAAGAGGAGCGCAGCAGGCAACACCCTCCTTATTATAAATGCAAAGACTGGCCAATACTTCCTTGGCAGGCCTATTTTTCTGGCAATGTGCTGATGTGGTAGTAAATAGGCACAGCAAAAGGCTACGACAAGTGCAGAAAAGGGGGCGAGGAATGTTCCAAACATAAAATCAAGCGCGTATAGGACGGGCTTTCCGAAAATCTCCAGCATTGCTGGTGAATAAGATAAGATAGAGAGGATTCCCAGAGAAAAGACACCAACCCCTATTGCAACCTTCCAATTAATGCTCAGAAATGATAATGACTCTTTGGTATTTTCAATCATAGAAATCACAGAAGTGAATGCCGCACCAAATAAAAGTGCGAAGAACAAGGCACCAACAGCGGTTTCAACAAGCCCCTGATTAGCAAAAAACGCAGGGAGTGCCTCAAATGAGAGCACCAAGCCCGAAGCTTGCGTACCAACTGTTGCGCTTATGGCTACAATCGCAAGAAAAGCAAGTATTGAAGCAGCAGTGTCAGCTCCAGCAATCTGAAAAACAGAATACACTATCCCCTTGCCACCCCTTAGATGCGATCCATAGGTAAACATTATACCATACCCGACAGATAGTGAAAATAAAACTTGAGAGATAGCAAAATACCATGTTCTAGTATCAAACAACTTTTCCTCCCCCCCTCCAAGTGCCTTTCCCAAATATGAAATGGTATCTGGCAGAGAAAGCGAGTATAGTAGAATGATTACTAGAAAAACAAAGAGCGTAGGAACAAGGTAGCGCGTCACCGGCTCTATCCCCTTATGTATTCCCTTAATTACAACTAAAAATGCAGAGATAAAAACAACGACAAACGTAATGATTGTGGTGTAGCTCTGCTGCATAGCCCCAAAAGAAGGACCGTAACCCAATATAAATTCAACTGCAAACCAGAGCGCCCAGCTGCACAAAACCATATAATAACTTAGGATGACTGTGCTGACTAGCACAGGGAAAAGCCCGAATGCTTTGCGTATGTTTTTCTTTACAAACGGCAGGCCCTGACTGCGTTCAACTGATTTGAAAAATCCTTTTTTAGAGGTAAATCCTTGCCCGGTTTCGATCAAAAAAAGTGGAATTCCAATCACGAGAAGGCAGAAAATGTAGGGTACCAAAAACCAAATACCCCCATGCTCGCTAGCAATGTAAGGAAACCTCCAGATATTCCCTAGCCCCACCGCAGCACCTATTGCTGCAAGGGTGAACGCACTTTTTGAAGTCCAACTATCATTCATAGTCTAATTAGGAAAGCAAGGGTAATAAAAGTTATTGGTATGCATTTATCTCTTTGTTTCGGAGGCACCAAGGCACGGATTTAACTCATATACTATAATTCCAAAAAAGATCAATAGAAGAACTTCAGCCCCAGGAGAGCACCTCAAAGCCCCTCTTTTTCTTTTTATGGATATGATGGCAAGAGGCTAGCACAATTATATTTATCTGCTACGAACGCGCTTATCCTCACCTATTGCCATCTTTTGGTTTCCCATAAAGAGCGAAATAGCTTCGCCTGAAGGTTCGTTACCTTAAAGCATCAGGCTCGCTGGAATCTTACCAGAGATCAGTAGGATTGGAAGTTTATGTACGCTTTCGCCATCTTCTCATTGAACTCCAGTTCTGGCATCACCTTCTTTGACTCGAAAAGTATAAGGTCGAGACCTTCCCAGAAGAAAAACCAACCTGCGGGTTCGAAGACCACGAGCAGGAAATTCGCGGGAAGATTGCTGCTAGGGTATGTGTAGAGTATGAATGCGGTGAGGAACATCATCAAAATGCCACATACGACAAACTTTGTACCACTACTAATCATCTGTCTGCGCTTTCTTTCGAGCACCTTCGAGTGCTTCTCGAAGTGGTTCTTGAGCCTCCTTTTTATGATGCTTTCTTCCACCACGTTCCTGAGCCTCTGGGGCACCAGAAGCCTAACTTCTAGCTGCCCAGTGGGTTTGTCTATGCTTGCCCTCTTCGCTTCTTCAAGAAAATCGACTGACAAAGCCCCCTCAGAGTGCGATCGGGGATCGAAAACAGAGAAGATTTCATCGTACTCGGTCAGCCTGAGGTTGATGTTCTTATGTTCATCAAACTCAGGATCGGTCTGCAATCGTTGAGTTCTTCTATCCATGCTTCTGATTGGGATGAAGCCTTTAAAATAGCAGCATAGAACCCAGAATAATACAGTAAATAAGGAAACAACAAGGACCCATGCTTTAAAGCATAAGCCCCAGGAGGGAATTGAACCCTCGACCTTCTGCTTTATGGTTTTGATTAAACTTTTCATAAAAGTTTACCATGCAGACGCTCTTTAGTGAAGTTCTTGATTAAACTTCTTCAAGAAGTTTACCACTGAGCTACTGGGGCTTAGAATAGAATCGCTACAAATAGATAAAAATGTTGGCAGGCAGTGCAAAACATTACCTAACTGCCTTGTACGCATCACTTTCTTATGTAACGTGTTGATCTATCCCTACTCTATACAAAATCTCCCTTGTTCTATTTGCTAATTTTTTGTGCTTGACCTGCATGCTTGTTACCTTTTGTGTGACATTTCTCTCATCAAAAATGCCAATATACCATTTTGCGTGCATGTAGACTCTGTTTACCAAGCCCCTATCGCGTTGTTGGTGATGGGGGCGGCATAGACAGCGCTTGTGGTGCTATCAGTGTTCCCGCCGACGCAGTAGATATAGCCATTGTAGATGTTGCAGGTGTGACGAGCGATGGTTATTGGATATACTGTATTAGAAGTCCAGGCACCTATGGCGATGTTGTTGATGTAGATGTTGTTGTTGATGTGCTTGTTGATGCACCTATTGAAATTGGGCTAAGTCGGGTACGAACCCAGTTTAAGCTGAAAACACCACCGTTTGAACCTAATTCTATGTAGTAATTACCCTGTGACGGTATGTTGCTTGTTGAGGTCACAACATTAGCTTCATTTACATAAAAGTAACCATTGTCTTTTGTCGGGATTGCGATGCCCGCCATATAATTGCCAGAAGTCGATACCCCCGTTGTTATCGCGGTAAAGGATCCGCCACTCGCAGTTCCGCTGCTTGCAGAACGTAAATCAAAAACCTGCCCATCGTTTAGCTGTCCCGTGCCAGTGCCAACACTAAGCCAGTCAGCCTGTGTGTATTGATTTCTCTTTGAATCCACAGCATATACCATCCCTCCTGCAGACGCGGTGGTTACCTGAAAATTGCTTTCTAGTACGTCACTAATCATGTATTTTTTCGAGGTTCCTATTATGGTTCCAGATGCACCGCTGAACGATGCTCCGTTATTGATGGTGTATGCCGATCCTGTTATAGCGACCCATCCTGATGGGAGCGTAGTCCCTGCAAAATTCCAATAATTGTCAAAGACGTTCGCGCCATTGTCATACTGCGCGTAGGTGCTTGAGAGCTGAGGCGCTTCGCCCGCATAAACACCATCATAGTCAACGCTCAATGGTGCGAGGTACATGGTTATGCTTATGTTCTGCCCCGGCGGTATTGCAACAGGCAGTTTTACCCAGAACACCGCATTAGATGTTGAGGAATTGTTACAACCAGACTCGCACCAGCTGAAGAGTTCCTTGCTGTTATAGTAGAACCTTATGTTGCCAAGGTCCTGCCTCTCAAGAGGCTTATAAAAAGAGTTGGAAGGCAAAAAGCTTATCATTGCTTGGAAATGCGCTGGTATCGCACTCTGTTGATTGTTCGATATAGTCATCGTAACATTATGTAGGCCAGTTGCGCCAGCGGGTTTGCCACCAATTGTAAACCTACTCGCTGTAATGGTTACTGTACCCCCAAAAGTGTAATTTCCATTTGCTGGACACGTAACGTTGTTTATCAGATTAGGTGCCACGGCGCAGTAGTTTGCATGTATGTTAAAAGTGCCGGAATATGTGCTGCCCAGAGTAGGCGTTAGGCTGAAATTTGCAACGCAGTACACAATCTCGCCCTGCTGTGCAACGTTAGGCACGCAATAGCCAGACGTACTCTTTGCAAAACCCACAAAGGCGCTGAAGGAGCTTATGTTGAGCGTGCCTGGCTCTGTATCTGCTGCAGCTATTAACAAAACACTTCCGGTGTTTGATACAGTATTAATGGTATAGATAGCATCGTTACACACAAATCCTGTGAAGAAGCTGCACTGTGTTGGTATAGCTGTCTTTGGCAATCCGGAAAGAACTACAAGCAATGCCAGCGCAATAGCTATTATAAGTATAACAAATCCATAAACTGACAGAAACTCTATCGCGCTCTGCAACCTATGTAGCATAAAACTTATAAGTAGCTAACTAATAAATATTTATCAAAAAATCAAACAGGTCTTTATTTTGCAAATTGAGGGCAATAACGATTTAGAAAACATTAGGCCGCTCAAGAGGCTTGGCCAGAATTTTCTGATAAGTGAGCATATAGCCAAGCTTGAAGCACAACACGCCGCGGGCAAGAACGCAGTAGAGCTTGGCGCGGGCCTCGGAGTGCTTACAAGAGAGCTCTGCAAGGTTTGCAATCATGTGACAGCTGTTGAAAAGGACAGAAGGCTTTTTGAGCTGCTGAAGAAGAGGCTGAACCACAAAAACCTAACCCTGATCAATGCAGATTTCTTCGATCTACCAAAAAACACATTTGCTAATTGTAATGTAATGGTTTCAAACACACCATACAACCTTTCGAGCAAGCTCATAGCATGGCTCGAAAGCCACAGCATGGAGGCTGTGCTATGCCTGCAAAAGGAGTTCGTAGAGCGCATGCTTGCAATGCCAGGAACCAGAGAGTATTCAAAGCTGAGCGTCATGTCCAGGCTAGGCTTTAAGGTGTTCAAGCTAATGAATGTCTCCAAATCCAACTTCTATCCCAAGCCGAAGGTCGACTCCACAATCATATACATCAAGCCCATACCAAAGCAGATAAGCATCAGAGAGGCGAGCATTATAAATCTCTTAATGGTGCACAAAAGAAAACTCCTCCACAATGCTGTTGTAGACTCATGCAAATCCCTGCAGCTTTCAAAAGATGAAGCGAGGAATATAGCAAAGTCGTTGCCCGAATCAAACAAGCGCGTGTTTCAGTTAGAGCCCTCAAAGCTAGTGGCAACAGCCAAAAGCATAGAAAACTCGCTTCGTGAGATACGAGACTAAAACGAGAAGCTAGGCTCTGCTACTTCCTTGAGTATTAGCGCGTTTTGCGCGCCACTCATAAACCTTTTTTCAGCAAGTTCAGAGCCGCTCCTGCCGAGCAGGTTTTTGTAGTGCATCGGTGCGACATGCTTGCTGTCAATCGAGTTAGCGGCCCCTATCGCCTCGTTCACATCCATCGTATATGTGCCGCCCATCGGAAGGAGTGCCAGATCGAGATCTTTAAGCGCTTTCATTTCATTTATAAAATCAGTATCTCCAGCATGGTATATCTTAGCACCATCAAAGCTTATCACATAGCCGACCCATCTGTTCGACCTAGGATGAAAGCTAAGCCTATCACTTTTTATATTATAAGCAGGCACAGCTTCCACTGTTGCGTTTTTGAACGAGCTTTTAAAGCCTGGTTCGGCAATTTCCAAGTTACCGTAATCCTTTTTGCTCAGGCACTGGGGCGCAGCAATTATTTTGGTGGTGCTCTTAATGACCTTGTCTATGTCTTTTTTGCTGCAATGGTCGAAATGTGCATGCGTTATAAGAATAAGATCCGCTTTCTCCTTCACACCTGAAACCATGTAGGGGTCTATGTATATTATGCCCTCTTTGGTTTTCAGGTAAAAGCCCGCATGGCCTGTCCAGAACAAAGATTTTGCAATATCTAATGACATGTATAAACAATTGCGGGCTAAAGGTTAAAAGCTTTGCAGTGCGTTATTTCCTTCAGAAGCATATCGATGGTTTAATGTCGCAAGTGAGGAAAGATTTACATTTAAACAACATCCATATTATCGCTTTTATCCTGCTAACTATTGCAGTAATTTATATGAGCACGGCGCGTGCGGTTTCAGCCCAGACATGGGTAATCGTATCACAATCATGCGGTCCGAATTGCTCCCCCCCAGCTACATCATGCCCAGTAACTCCTTTGCTACCTTCAACACAGCCTAGCACGTGCACTGCGGATGAAACATCTAGCAGTGGTGAGTGCTTTATATACAGCAACGATATCATAACAACAGAATACCCAAACGCGGGCAATGCCCAGCTCAAGACTACTTACTCAAGCACCACATCCGAGCCTCAGATTTTAAACGTCTTGGACTACAACTTCAAGAATGCACAATGGCTTCTGACATGCCCAGTAACACCAGACCCAACAAAAACCCAAGACTATTTCAGCAGCTCGCCATTCATTGGCGGCGACAGCTGCCTAGCAGACTCAAGCCCTCTAAAAACAACGCTTGAACTGAGCACGTATGTAAACTGGAATGATCCAAACTGCTGGGCTAATGCGATAGACACATTTTATATAGATAACGCCGCACAGGGAAGCATCCAAAACCTGGCTTATACCGGCCAATCGATTGTGCAGGGATCAAGCTCATACAAAATTTCTAATGGCTATTCCACAAACTCGTACATATTCAAAAGCATGCCAACCTCCCCGCAAGGAGGCATATGGTCATGGTTTGCAAAATTTGTTGACTTTGGCCTAGCAGATTTAAAAGCGATCTCAAACACACTCATCTTACACCCAACTCGTAATGAAGTAATCACAACCGAGCTTGAAGAGATAATCGTAGTCGGCAATCAGACCTATACTTACTTCTTCACCAACACAATAAACTGCGAGTATAGCTACACATATAGCGCTACAACAGACTTCAACTCCATTAAAAACGCGAACATACCAATACCAACCCAAACCCTGAATCTACCAGACAACTATCTCAGGCCCACCTCCAGCGGGCCGATTTACACGCCCATAAAAGCAGACGGTAGTGGCCCTATACTTTCATCATGCCCATGGGCTCTTAATTGGGGCAACTCCTTTGCAATATGGCTATTTTGTGGTTCAAACTCCTATATCCATGTTTTTGACACCGATGGTGTTGTATCGTATCCTGGGTATGGCACCACATCTGGCCTTAATGTTTATGAAAAACAAGGCAATCCTGGAGTATACTATGCCGGGGTGGGGGCAAACTGCTTTACTTTTTGGATATTTCACATATGCTCCTCTTACCAAATCTTTTATACAGAAGGAGCCACCACGTTTCTTACTGCTAATGTTCCAATAGTTCCATACATGGTGTATAATATCAGTGCTCCGGTGCTGCAAAGCGATGTTAACGGAGGTACAGAGTATCTTAACCTATCATTCGACCTTTACAGCCCACACAACTACCTTGCACCAGCAAACTATCTTAATCCATATCCATTGCAGACCGGCTCCACATTTCTTGCTACTACGCATAACAGTGTTGGTACATTTCTGTCTGTTTTCCCCGCTAACTCTTTTGACATAGATTCTCCATATGTATTTAGCAATCCTCAATTCACAATATTTTCTACCTTAAACCAATCCACAATAAGTTCCCGGGGTCTTAGCACTGACTTTAACCTCCCACTCGGCAATTATGTTGCGGGAGTGATAAGGCACCCATCATTTATAGCTACAACACCTAATGACTATATATACATACTAAATTATACAAACAACTGTGGATTCTGGTGCATCGTTACGCCTTCAGATACCTACCTATACACGATGCGTCTTGTACCAATAGGGGATTACAATCTTTCCAACTATAAACCGAATTCCACAATACCTGTGTATATAGACAAGTCACTACAGTACCCCTCAAGTCCATCACTTCTGCAACAGCAACTAATCATTTCGACAAATCAATTAGTTTCGGCAGATGCATGGAATAGCGTATGGGTAAACTATTGGGCAAACTCTCTGCGGATGCAAAGCGAAGAACTCTACATAACAAACGCTATAAAAGTGTCTACAACCAACATGCCATGCCAATTCCATCAAGGTCGTACGCCTTGCCCGCCCTCAGGATCCGAGTTCAAAAACTTCGTACCAACAGGCCTGACCTCCGACTATGCTGATGATATATTCATGGTCGGTTACTCTTCGGGAGCCTCAATCACAAACCAATTTAATCTTGCTTCTATCTTTTCAAACGGCACGTCAAAATTCTTTACTGTGTCTGGTAGTGATATCTGCAATGGCAACTCATTTTCACCAACCAGCGAAATAGCAGCTTCGCCAGGCGGTCAATACATATATATTGCAAATCCAAGCTGTCCATATATAGAAATATTTGCTTCAAACAGCCCTACACACACCGGTCAGATAAGTCTTTCCTATGATAATATCTTATACAATCTCAATATACAGTCCTATCTTGCGAATGGCGGACCCTACAACAGCCTGGATATTATAGGAACAAAATTTGCAACAGCGCCCCCCACAAACGACCTGGATGTGTACCACCATCCGATCGCATTAGCCGAGAGCCAAAGCACGTTGTACGTGTTGGATAACTGGAGCTTCTATGTCGGCAGTTCTCCTTCAACAATCTTAATGCTAAGGGCGTTTCTTCTGGATGGCACTGAAATACCCATAAAATATTCACAGTTTGATGACATGGTGGCTAAAATCTTCCCACCGCCACCAAAGCCAGGCAGGGGCGCTCCTCCTATGAACCCCCCATACGGCTGGCCACTGTCAGCAAACATAGACGGTACATCATACTGCATTGCTCTTTGCACCTATACGCCAAATTCGCAAGGGTTACAAGGCAGTGACTACCTGCCTATAGGCCCTCTGATATCTCCCTACGGTGGGATAGCCCCTCTAGACTCATTCGGTTTGAGCGGAGACTTTAATGGCAACCTGTACATGCTCGTGCATGCAAGCACTTCGAGTTTTGGTGAAAACTGTTTTGGTAATCAGCAGAAGGAAGGAAGCTGTGTACCGACACACTCGTACAATTCAGTGTATACGGAGCTTCTGCGTTTCGCACCTCTAATACAAAACTACACTTCACCTTCGATGGCTGCGTATTCACCATACAATTGCTTTATAAACATATCAACAGGAGACAGCCCGTGCGTTTATGCTAATGGTATAACTGAGCTATACCCGCCCCTAGCACTTGTTCCAAGCTCGTTTGATTTCATGATTGGCGAGGGCCTACCGAGGTCACTTTTCTCGATCTTAAACGTCGAAACCTCGCTCTTCCCAGCCGGTGCAGGTAGTGGCGGTGCTTCAAGTGAGGAGGCCCAAAACGCCGTTACCGCTGAAAACGCACTGCCCGGTCTTATAAGCAATACTATCAACACCTTTGGGCAGGTACTCCCGCCAAACGCAATAACATTGAACAGCATATTAAGCGGTTTCTTCCTTGTCCCTTACAATGCGATGTACAGCCTTCAGCAAAACGTAATCGCAACAAGCAGCGAGCCTACTTCAACGAGTGGCCCGCAGGTTCCTGGCTATAGCGCTAAAGCCCTATGTGAGGAATACAATCCGTTCAAATCCCCACCCCCCAATGCAATCACGTCGTTTAACGGCTTTTCAGCTAGCCAGTCAAATACGGTGGTGAGCAACAGTCTGCTTGAGACTGTTGAAGGCGGCCCCACATTTCTGCAATACATAGCAACACAGCAGCCATACATAGCAAACGTATCAGATGAGAATCTCATACTCCCGCCAAGCATCTTCTACGACCTATTTACCAACAGGCTCTTCGACAACATTTATGTAAACCTGACTGTTGCTTCAGACGGCAAAGCACAAACCCCTCTGCTGCTAAGCACCCCACAGGTAATCAACGCTACAAAAGGCTACCAATATACCACTGGTTTTGTCGAGCAGTTAGGCAATCCGGCCTATGCAGTACAAAAGGCCATACCCATAACACCCGCGCAGGTCGGGCCAACATACACCCCATCGCAGAATCCCAGCATCTACAAATATGCCAACACCTTCGAATACACGCCAACGCAGCAGGTGGGCTTCGCATCACTTTTCGCCATTTATTATGCCGCAACATACACCCTCAATGCGCTCAAACTAAACTTCCCTGACAATCCAAACATAATGGGCTATAACAGGCTTCTGTTCACGTACATTGACACGTTTAACAACACAATATTCATGCCGCTTGATGTAGACATCGCTAATTCTGTGATGATAAATCTTGAGATCTCGCCTGTTGTAAATCCAACCAATACAAACGAAACAGCTGTAAATGTTATTGGCACCGCTGGCTTTAACACAGGCCCGCTTGGTACAGATTTTGTACCGCTGCCCGCGGGCTTTCCAATATACCTCTATTTCGGTGATAACATCAACTACTACAACTCAATACTCACGCCACCATCCTCCGACTACTACAAATATGTGACCGAGTGCATATACTGGGCAAACGCGCCATACACCTGCACACTGGCAAATCCTATCCTTGAGTCGCAGATGCAGAACGGCTTCGGCCCATTTGAAGCAAACTACATATCATATCAAACAGCATACAACAGCCTGACCTCGGAAACATGCGCTCCCCCGCCGAATAGCCTCATAGCAGTCCCCCAAGTTAATTGCAACATATACGGCGATTACGGTCTGCCTATGACAGGCACGTCAAAAATCGGTGCACCCGAATATTGCCAGGAGACCGACATATTTACGGGCAACGGCATACTGACATCCCAGCTTGGGTTATTTGGTATTGCCAAAACGGATTCGAATGGTGCGTTCGGCAACACCATAAACGTGTGCGGAAGCGGCACAGGTCACATAATTGCCAAGTTCTACGGCTCCCCGTCTCCACAGCCAGTACCTGTTTACCAGCAGCCAATGTCCGAATCAGCAAATGTTTTGTTCGCACCACAGAAGTTTTACGAATACAGCTACGTCTTCTCGCCAGTCCAGACAAGCGCAGCGTTTAATTTCGGCTCTATCAATCTGAGCGTTGGCAGCATAAGCGCCGTAATAGGAATTTCGCTCACCACAGCGCTCGTCATCTTCCTCATTCTAAAAAGGTCGCTGAGCAAGCCTTAAAATCGCTGCTTGGCTATTGCCAGCAAAATCTTTTATATCTGAATTGACGCTACTATTATTGATGGAAATGTTGCTCATATTCCTGAGCTTCAATGCGATATACGCACTCGTGCCTCTGGTAGTGATAGCCATACTTATACTAGCGGCTGCGGGCCTTACAAGGGGCAAGGATGTTTTTGAGATATTCGGATTTGGGACTCTTTTTGGATTTGCGCAAGGGCAGGGAGGGGGTACAGCAGGAAAAGGATTGGCTAAGCAAAAGGTGAACCTTAAAGATGTAAAACTACTCGGTATTGTTGGTGGTTCACCTGGCCCAGCCATGCGTATGGCTAGTGCCATTAACGCTAGTGTGGGCAAAGTTAAAAGTAACAACTTAGCAAAAAAGGAAACGACAGCCAATATAATTGCAGGTCATTCTGCTACTAAAGCGGCTGAGGCAGCCCTTAAAACAGGGAAATTGCCCTCTGGAATAAAGATAAGTTCCAGCGAACAGAACGATCTTACTGTAAAACTAACAAAGATGACGGGGCTATCAACCCAGCTTGAAGCGGTAAAGGTAAATAAAACAGTAAAGGTAAGGAATTTAGGAGCGGAGCAGGCAAAGAAAAAGAACGAGCAAGGATACGTACTAATCAATCCCGTTGCTCAAATTCACCACGACAAGGGCGAGATAACAAAAGAAAAGTTTGAAAAAACAAGCAAGCAATACATCGAAGCAAAACACGATTATTATAAAACTCTTGCTAAAGTAATGGAAAAGCATTGGGGTGAAATAACACCTACACTTTCCGCTTCACGAGGAATGACCAAGGTGATTGTTGCCCCATATAATATAGGTCCCACACGCCCTGTAGGGGTGAGCGCCGCAGCATACGCCTCAGCACAATCAACAATCTTTAATAAGCAATGGCTGAACCAGGAACGTGATAAAAAAATTCAGGAAACAAAACAAATAAGAAAGCAAGAGGAACAGCAAGAGAGGAATGAAGCCAGAGCCAAGTTCAAGAAAGTTTACGATAAGAATAAGTTATTTACAGTAATAGCCCCGACCTCGACAGTAGCTCTATTAGCGGGCGCAGTGGTAATTCCACCACTTGCATTCGTGGCAATTCCTTCTGCAATTGCTATAAATACGGCCGCAAGATGGAAGCTCATGGGGTCTATCGCTAAAGTAAAAAAAGAAGAAGATCTAAAAGCAAGAGCCGGAGCTGAAAAGACGCAACCCAGCTCAGGACAGCCGCCTTCTTCATCGCCGGGCCCGCGTCCTACAGACCTCAGACCTTCAGGTCCAAGCACACCGCGAACTCCCCCAACCCCTATCTTTAATCGGGACTGGCTTAACCTGCAAAAGATGCGACTTCAGCAAGCAGTTTCAAACCCAGAACAGACTAGGCAGTTGCTTAAGCAAAAACTATCAGATCAGCTTCGAAATACTAGAATACCAGATATCACAAATCCAGCACTATTTAATCAGCAACTAAATGAATTTCTTAGTCAGCAAAGAACACTGCTCGATAAAAATGTACAGTCCCAACTCGGCAAAATACGCGATACGAATAGTAGACTCACAAGCGCTTTTTCTAACGCTGACGCCAGGCTGCGAACTAGGTTAGGACTTTCCTCGCTCTAAAGAGCACTAACACAATTTCTTTAATCTTAGAGAACGCGTTTTAACAACTCGTTAGCTATCTCTGTTCCTGAAGCTGATTCTGGCATTACAAGCTTGTATATACCAATCCTTCCGAGCTTTGAGATATCATCGCTATTTGCAAGCCTTGATATGATCCGCACACTACCAACTGCTGCTTTTGCAGATATAGCTATATGCGCGTTATCAATGTCGCTTTCGCTGCAGGCTATCACATACTTTGCCTTTTTCACGCCCGCATTCAACAGTGCCTCTGTAGAGCCAATCTTGCCTGCTATTGCAGTAAAGCCTCGCTTATAAATTTCATCAACATCTGCCTCTTTTTCAGAGATTACAACATGCGATATACGAGCCTTTTCCATGTTTTTCATCATTGTATTAGCAAAGCTGTTGAATGGCATAAGTATAACATGCGAATTCATTTTCTTAATCCTAGATCTTATTATTCTGTCACGAAGACTTATACCTTTGATAAGATCGAAGAAAAGCGCGGTGAGCCATACGGTGAGTATGGAGAATATCAGCACATTCAGTATGCTCGCCACAAATATGAACGGGTTTGCCTGGATGCGGGTTTCGGGAAGGTCATAGAACGTTATGTACAACATGGACAGCACGTTCCATACCAGCGCGGTGCTGAGATCGAGGCCGGCCGCAAGGTCGAGTAAGAGCGCAACAACGAATAATACGGCAGACGCAACAATCAACACATTCAATCCTCTATCGGCCATGGCTATACCATTTTAGAAACTATTTTGCTACCTATATCCAAACCCGCAAGAATCTCCGGCACAACACAGAGCGTGGCACCCGCGCGGTGCATCTTCGGAACAGCCTGCTGATCCCTTACCCTCGAAAGTATCTTTATCCTATCGTTCAGGTGGTGCACGGTTATTATACCCAGCAGGTTCTCATAGTCCTTTTCTGTTGCGAATATGATGTATTCCGCCCTGTCAAAGGATGCGCTCACTAATACTTTCTCATCTGCGAAGTTGCCATATATCGCCTTTACCCCAGAATTTACAAGGTTTTCCACCTTCGTTATGTCCCTGTCTATCACCACACACGATATCTCTTTTGAATTCAGTTTCTTTACCAGAAGCCCCGACATCGGGCTATAGCCGCAAATGACCACCCTACTCTTCTGCCTTCTTACCTTGAAGAGTGTGATTCTTTCACCGATGTTGATATTTGTAATAATATAAATTACGCCTGCAAGTGAGAAGCCGATAATGCTTACCTTTAAAATCCCATCAGCAACAAGCACTGGAAACAGGATATAAAAATTACTGCTGAACAGTGGAGCGTTTTGTAGGACAGAGTTGGGTATCTCAAATCCCACCGCATCAAATAGGGTGCTTATTGTGAAGTATGCGGATGCGTATACATTATTGGACATATGCACTAATACTATTATGGTTAGCATAGGCATCAAAATAAGCACCATGATAAAAACAACGAGATACAATCTTGGAATTGCGCTTTGAATGCCCCCAAGTTGCGACATATCCTGCGAGGTGCTCGAAGCGCTCAATCAAATCACATCAGGTTTTGAGTATCTCTTCCATTATCTCATCACTCGCACTCTGCTCGGGCATAACCACATAGTCAGCACCAGCTTCTATAAGCTTTTCCCTCACAAAGCTTTCATTGGCTCTCGTCGCAATAAAGATTTTCTTATTTAGGTCTCTTGCTGTTATTACTGTAAAGAGATCCTTTGCATCATTGTCCATAGCTATTGCAATAACTTTTGCATTTTCTATACCCGCACCGCGCAACACCTTCGAAGAAGTTGCATCACCAAGGATCGAATCGTAGCCCAGTTCTCTCGTCTTTGTGATCACCTTTTCATCAATGTCCACGATAACAAAAGGTACTTCGTGCTCTTTCAATATCTCCACTATTTTCTGGCCTACGACCCCATAGCCGCATATTATGGCATGGTTCTCTCTTTTCACTCGCTCTGCCATATAAACACCTACAACTTTATGATGTAAGTTATTTATAGTTTTATAAGTCTAAGCATAGCGAAGTGATGACTGTGGAGGAGCAGAAGTTCAAACTATTTCTAAGTCCAGAAGATTTTTTCAATAGAGTAGAAGCGAGTAGCCAGTTAAGAAAGATAGTCAGAGATACAGAAGGAATAATCGCGCTTAAGGATTTGAGCAAAATGGTCGATGCGCATGAGGCGACCATGAACGCGCCAATCGGAATATCAATTGAAGACCTTCAAAGTTTAATAAGAAGCATACCTGACTCTAAAGGCAAAAAGGTGTATTCGGAAGCGATGATACAAACTGGAAAGATGTCCCACTCCCTAATAAGAAATTACCAAACCTTTGTCCAGGGCGACAAACTCCTGAGCATTTATAAATTAAATCGGCTCTTAAGCAGATATGACTTTTCAGGCATAGCCACTTCTGCAACATCTGCAATAACCTGCGAAGGCAAACATGGAAGGTATGTCGCATTTTATCTGCCACCCATTGTCGAGTACCTCCCAAAAGAAACCCTGCGGGCCCCACTAGAAAACCTTATCAGACGTGCAAAAAAAGAGAAGAGCATAAACCTTCCCTCTTTCGACGGGAATGGTACCGTAAACCTGAATGACGTAATACGCAAGAATCAAGAGATGCTGACCTCTCAGTTGCAGGCTGTCCACGTTCTGAGGGACGGCACACACAGAGCATATATTACAAATCTTCCGGGTGTCGCCCTCCACATGATAGAAATAAACGGATCAATGGCAGAACCACCAAGTGTTTTAATAAAAACTAACGACATTGTTATAACTTCGAAAAAACCAAAGCGGATGGAGGATAGGTTCCTCGGACTCAGAACCGAATCTGATGGCCACAACAAGACAACAATTGGATGGCTGAATCTAAAACATGTTGGCATAGACGGTTGAGATGGCGAACGCAGCAATCGTAGACTTTGATGACACGATCTTTTTTATTGACGCATGTGTGAAACATGCGTCAAAAGAATTGCTTAGAAGAATGCTCGAAATTGCAGAAGTGAGAAAATTGCCTCGCCCAGAAAAGTCAAAAATTTACGATTTAGCATTTTCAAAGTATGCGAAATACAGCAAACCAAACAAAATGTTAATCAAAAAGTTAAAGGCCATGCGAAATACGAAAATAATAATAATGAGCGCAAGAGTCATCAGCCAACCTGATTCATATGATCAAGCCAAATATTTGCTGGAGCAGAACAAAGTGCCGTTTGATATACTGATGCTAAGAAGCAAAAAGGCATTCTGGCAGAAAGATCAAGAGTGGAAGCTAAAGCAGATAAAAAGACTGCTAAGCAAATTCAGTAAAATAGCGCTCTACGAAGACAAGGAAGAAAACATAGAATACATAAGAAACAACCTAGCCACGGATAAGCTCAGGTTCTTTTTGGTTAGAAAGGGTAACATAACAATGCTATAAAATTACACAATCAGACTAAGAATGCCTTGGCTTATGCATTTGCTCCTTTTCAAATTTCTCATGGTTCTTTCCAAACCAGTAGCTAAAGTAGACTATACTGAAGAGTAACAGTGCGTTCAGGGCTGTGGCACTAAAAAGCAGACTTGGGAACAGCTTGGCCATCAAAATCTCTATTATAGAGACAACAGAAATCATAGCTATGTAGGGGCTAAGCCAATGAGTCCAGCCCCACTGCACCCTGTTGTTTATGGTGTGAATCCTATTTTTTATTTCCTGGGTGTTCATTCCATCAGCCATATTATTTAACTCCAGCTGGATTATCTTTTACTATTATCAAATTAAATATCCACGCTAAAAATTATTGCATCCTTGCCCTTACCTAACCAATCCTCAAAGATACCTAATCTTTTAAAGCCTAGACGCTTGTGCCATTTAAGGGAAGGAATGTCACCAACCGCCACATCCGCAAACATTTTTTGATAGTGCCTCTTCTTTAGCATTTTTATAGTCTCTTCAAAGAGCAAAGTTCCGTAACCTTTTTGTCTGAATGGTTTTGATATAAGTATTACCCAGCCCCATACGTTTTTGTCCCATTCCTCTAGGACAAAGTGCGCACCTTCTACCCTATCGTTTATTTCTAGAACCCAACACAATTCTGCCTGCTCAGAAATTAGGTGCCTCAAATTATCTTTAGTAAACCAATAACCCCAGCCAGTTTTCTTGAATTCATCTTTACCGATCTCATAAATTCTATTTACGTCTGAAAATCTTGCTTTTCTAATTTTCATAAAATCATCCCTCTTCTGTCGTTGATTTGTCTTCGGAGTAGCTCCAGCCAGATTCGAACTGGCGTTTGCGGGTCCAGAGCCCGCCGTCCTTTTATGGTTTTCATGCCCACTAGACGATGGAGCTAAACACTAATATTATACCAAACTAATTTTAATACATGATGCCTTATTTACTGCATGTATGTCAGAGAGCACATCTCAGCCAGCAGGGAGATAAAAGAGATACTGATCGCAGACCTGGTGCTTATTGCAGCCTTTACTCTCACTCTCAGCGGCGGCATATACGGGTTATCCCCGAGTTCTCTGGGCAGTATAATATTAAAAGTGCCAATTGTTGCTCTTGGAGTTACGCTCAGCTTTGTGCTGCACGAGCTCATGCACAAATTCGTTGCACAGCACTACGGGGCAATAGCCGGCTTTAGGACTTCTACAACGGGCTTGATGATAACGCTCTTAACGAGCATTTTTGGCTTTCTTGTCGGCATACCGGGCGCGACAGTAATATATGCGCACAACTTCACAAAAAAAGAGGAGGGCATTGTATCTTTAGCCGGGCCCCTAACCAACTTTGCTGTATTTGCCCTATTTCTTGCTATACTATTTGTTGCTAATCAGTCACAGAATAGCTATCTTGGACAGGCTATAAGCTTTGTGCTGTTCATAACCATTGTTCTTGCATTCTTCAACATGCTCCCTATATACCCATTAGACGGAAGCAAGGTGCTGCGCTGGAATCCCGTAGTCTATGTGATCACAATGGGCATCATCTTCGCACTAATATATTTCTTCAATGTCATCTCGTTGGGCAATGTCGTTATTATGTTTATATTTGCGCTGATATTCTCATTCTTATACAGGGGCATGCTAAGTTTCTAAGAACTGCACTCATAATCAACGCATAAAGCTATTTATTTCTTTTATTCGTAGTTTAAGCGTAGGCGTTTCATGACCTAAAACGATTCTATGCCAGACAAGAGCGTTAAAGAAACGAGAACCACAATAGACTCGATGTTGGAGCTGTTGCGCTCAAGGGGCAGGATGGATATAAACAGCATAACGGCAATGCTAAACACAGCACCGACTGTTGTTGAGGGTTGGGCGAAAGTCCTAGAATCCGGGGGTCTTGCCAAAATAACATACGATTTCGGCCGTATGTATGTTGAGCCAACCAACATAGGTGTTAGTGAAGAGGCACAAAAGGCCCAGAGCACAGCCAGGAGGACTGTTGTGGAGCAAAGCCTTGAAACCCAAAATATCTTGATAAACAGGATTAATGATGCGATAAGAAGCATAGATCAGGCCACCATAGAAGCCGAGAAGGAATTTTCAAAGCAGCAACCAGGCCTTAGAAGAAGCCTCGATGAACTAAACAGGCTTAAGACCACAATAGAGCTTTACAAAACGCAAATGCAGGCAGTCGCGAAGAGTGCTGAAATTGATTATAGCACAATTACAAAGAAAATTGAAACAGTAAGCAGGGGCCTGGAGCCATTCGCCTCCAACAGCTTTGAAACAACAATACAAATAATAACAAAAAGAACCAACGAGATAATAGCGGCGATCAAAAACTCAGAAACGAGCTTTGACGCATTGGAAAAGAGCAAAGACAGCGCGATTGAAGAGATCAAAAGGAACTTTAGCACCCAAATAAAAGAGCTTGAAAGCACTGTAAACAGCTCCATAAACCAGATTAATTCCTCTTACGCGCAATACAAAGCCCAGCTGAATGGGGAGCTCAAGACCATGGATACGCAAGCAACCCTCGCGGTATACGCTTTGAAACAATTGCGTGAATTGGTCAATGAAGAGCAAAGGTACGCAAAGCGAATAGACGACCACAAGAGGCAACTGACCGAAAAGTATGCCAAGGTAGAATCGGAGTTAAGGGCTGCGAATACCCTTATGGCTAGAAAGTCTGACGAGCTGACCGCAACCATTGATAATCTGATCAATAAGTTTGGTCCATTGGGTGAGGTGAGCACCTCGATAGAGCGTGCAAAGTCTAGGAAGTTAGAGGTTGAAAAAGAGATTGTGAGCATGATGACCGAACTAAAAGGGGTCAGTGGAGTACTCTCATCAATCGGCTCTTCAAAGGGCATGTCAGAGGATCAGAGAACCAAACTCCTTACTGAGCTTGGACAGAAAAGCACGCAAATAATGTCCAGAATAGAGGCTCTGAGGAAAAGCCTTTCTGGCATAGAAACAGGACTTAAAGGTGCATGAGGTAATAAAAATGGCTGACATTAACATGCTGCAAGAATATAACCTGAACGTACACGGTATGCTGGCAAACATCAAGATATTCACCACCGAAAACGAGTTTACCCCGCTTTATGAGATAACATACGAGGGCGTTAGCGAGGCTACTAGATTGTTATTGCTATCTTTCAGAAGAGAACTTCTGACAATGGTGCCCATAGACCCGTCAAAGCTAAACATCAGAGAGTACAGCAATGAGCTTAACAGGAGGTATGTTGATTCGAGCAGCGTATTGATAGACAAATATCTGCCAGGAACTGATGAAAAGACAAAATCTTTGCTCATAGCATACATACTCAACATGATGCTTGGCCTTGGCGACCTTGAGGTGCCGCTAGCTGATGATAACTTAGAGGAAATAGCTGTAAACGGTTCGAACTTTCCCATATGGGTGTTTCATAAGCTGATAGGCTGGTGCAAGACCAACGTAAGGCCGCTGAATGAGGAATCAATATACGACCAAGCCGCACGCATAGGCAGGAACGTCGGGCGTGACATAAACCTGCTCTCGCCGCTCATGGATGCGAGTTTGGTTGACGGCTCAAGAGTAAATGCGACACTGTTCCCAGTATCGCAGACAGGCAACACCATAACAATCAGAAAATTCGGCAAGAATCCCTGGACTATGCCAGCCATGATAAAAAACAAAACGATAAGTTCGGAGCTTGCAGCTCTTGTCTGGCTTTGCATACAAAATGAGATAAACATACTCATCACAGGAGGTACTGCGAGCGGCAAAACAAGCTTTCTTAACGCATCAAGCATATTCTTCCCCGCGGTTAGAAGAGTGGTTTCTGTAGAGGAAACAAGAGAGCTTTCCCTGCCGGACTTTTTGCAATGGATTGCAATGGCCGCAAGAGAGCCGAATCCAGAAGGCAAGGGTGAGGTCACGCTCTACAATCTGATGATAAACGCCCTGAGGCAAAGGCCCGACATAATGGTCGTTGGTGAGGTAAGAACCTCAAAGGACGCAGAGACGCTATTCGAAGCAATACACACCGGCCACGCAGTATACGCAACACTGCATGCAGATAACGTTGATGATACGATTGTAAGAATGACGAACCCGCCAATAAATGCACCGAAGGTTTCAATGAACGGCATAGGCCTGATAGTCTCGATGTTCAGGCACAGGGCGCTCGGCATAAGAAGGATTTTAGAGGTGGGCGAAATGCTCTATTCTGGCGATGCCAGCGTGCTGTATAGGTGGGACCAGAAATCCGACAGTTTTATAACTATAAACGAAATGTCAAGGCTGAGCAACACGCTGATTACATACGGAGGCTACACGAAAAGTGAAATACAAAACAGTCTCAGTGAGCTGACCAGCATACTGAACTGGATGGTTGCAAATAATATAGCCACAGTTAATGATGCAGGGTTTGTTGTAGCAAACTACTACAAAAACAAGAAGAAAGTGCTAGATTTGATACATGACAACACGAAATTCTCAAGGGATATATTTTGAATGGTATATAAATGGACGACGAATATAGCCAAATACTAAAATTGATAAGAGAGGTTGAGGCAAGTTATGCAAAGAAAGAGGTCGCCTTTGTAAACATATCTGACATAATCAGTGGCAAGAGCATCAGTGAGCAAAAGCCCGATTACCAAAGCGTCATGCAACTTGTATACAGTGTAGAACCCGCGCGTGTTGAACACAAAGCTGTGCAAAAGCCGGTACAGCTACCCCAGGCTGTCGGTTATACTGAAGCCCAGGCCCCGCAACTAGCAACGCAGGAGCAACAGCCGCCAGAACAGCCAGTAACCGCAGCTCAGGCGATCATCGGGGTCGAGAAAGAGATACTACCTGCGATTCAGAAGGTAAAGGCCAAGACCAAGAAAGAAATACAAGAGGTACTGCCCGCAATCCAAGGGGTAAAGGCCAAGGCTGAGAAAGAGATTAGAGAACTAGCGTCGAAAATACCATCAGCCAAGTCAATGATGAAGTTTAGGCACATAAACGTAGCAGATCTGGTCTTGCCAACACTCTCCATTTCAGACCAAGTATCTGAACTAGAGCGCATAATTGAGGGTTTGAGAGAAAACATGTTTGACCAAGAGCATTTAGCAATTGTATCACAAGAGGTGTATGGGCTGCAACAAGAGGCGAACAGAGCAGCAAAAGAGCTAAAGAAAAGCCACGCAGAACTTAACGCTACTGATCAAACATTATTTTCCATGAGGGAGCAAAGGCTAAATGATGCAATAGCGCTATTAGTAGTAAAGGGTGCAGGCTGATGTTCAAGAAAAAATCACCAAGGATCATAGACGTAAACGGCAGGAAGATAGAACTTCAGCCAAAACCGAGCAGGGGGCTGGGCGCCCTGTTCAACAGGAAGAAACCTGCCGCACCAAAACCAATGCCAGAGCTATTGCAAAAGCCAGAGATCGACGTTAGCATCCAAGGTCCAGCTCAAATAAAGACCCAAGTGAGGCAGGGAAGGCCTAGCAAATGGCGCCTTTATATAGAAAGCATAGGCGCAAAACACAAAGGGCTCGAGGCCTCGATTATTGAGCACGGGATAAACCAAACCGTGTACTCGTTCATACAAAGGATGATATTATCTGCGCTGATAGTCGCTGTTGGCGTTGGGCTTGCGCTTGCAATACTTATGCTGCAGGTCCTCGGATTCACGCCAAAAAACATTGCGATTTCGATTCTGCTTGCAGCCGCTTTGGGCTTTGCCGTGTTTCGTATAGCCTTCAACTCTTTCCTAAAGTTTCCAACCCGTAAAATACAGCAGAGCGGGAAAAACGTTGACCGCAACATACTTTTTGCCGCTCGTGACATCATCATATCCCTGCGCTCAGGCATGCCTTTGTTCAACGCACTTGTGGCGGTAAGCACCGGTTACGGCGATACGAGCAAGCAGTTTGCTGCCATTGTTGAAAAGGTGCAGCTCGGCGTCTCTTTAGAGGATGCGATAGACCAGACAACCGCTGAAAGCAAGAGCACCGCCTTCAGGCGCCTGATGTTGCAGGCCTCGATAAGCATAAAGGCGGGAGTTGACGTGGTGGGTGCGCTGCAGGATGTTGTTGGACAGATCACCGCAGAGCGCACAATCGAACTGCGAAGATACGGCCAAAGGCTGAACGCGATAGCAATGTTTTACATGCTCTTTGGAGTAATACTGCCGACAATGGGCATAGCCGTTATTACAATCCTTACCACATTCATAGCTATTGTAACCATAACCCCGACACTGCTCTACGCAGCGCTTGTTGCCATATTCTTCCTGCAGGTCATCTTCCTCGTGTTGATCAGGTCTTCAAGGCCTGCGTTCACAATGTGATATTATGAAAATAAGCTTCGAAAAGCTCGTATCAAGGAGCATCGGCGTAACCCTGGCAAGAAAGCTAGAGCTTGCAGGATCGAAGACGAGCTTGGAGAAGCTTCTTACCATAATGATTATTGGCGGGCTTGTGCTCCTCATAGGCGTATCGTTTAGCGTTCTCATAATACTGCACTACAATTCGGGCCTTTCAGCACTCGCTGGCATAGCCGCCACGATCATGTTCGAGGCGGTGGTGTATGCGTACCTCGCTTACGGAATAGACAGCAGAAAGACAAAGCTCCAGTCAATGCTACCAGATTACTTTCAAATTACATCCGCAAACCTGAGAAGCGGCATCTCGCTCGATAGGGCGATGCTGCTTGCGGCCAGGCCGGAGTTCGGATTCTTTAGCGACGACATAAAAAACATGTCAAGAAAGGTGTTTGGCGGTGAAACGCTTGACGAAGCACTGCAGGAGCTCAGCAGCATGTACACTTCAGAGACATTCAAGCATGCAATACGCATGATTCTTGAGGCGCAGAGGTACGGCGGGGCAATGGCAGACCTTCTAGAGCAGCTCTCAAAAGACATCAGGATGGAGCTCCTCGTGCAGAAGGAGATAGCGGGTCAGCTTTTCATGTACAGCATATTCATTGCCTTTGTAGGACTCATAGCCGCGCCTGTGCTTTACGCCCTGACGAGCCAGATGATAGTAGTGACCAACAAGGTTTGGAACGGCATCCTTGCATCAAACCCCGGGGGTCTGCCAACGACCGGCATATCATTCCTAAGACCCAGCCCGCCCCACATAACCTCCAATACCTATGACATATTTGCCATAATAGCGGTGATGATCATAACCGGCTTCGCATCGCTCATAATGTCATCAATTTCCTCCGGGTCTACCGTCAAAGGCATGAGATTGCTACCAGTGTTCATAATAATAGGCATTGCAATATTCTTTGTGGTAGGGAATAGTATTGCTACGGTGTTCTCAAGCATAGCCTAGCGTTGCAATCATGGTTGGGTGTAGGCAGCACCGCAAAGCGCATTTATAATATTTGCATTAGAGCATGATATGTAGCCGAGGTTTGTTACGTTCACAAGGTTTACGCTTTGGTTCATAGCACCACCAAAGCCGGAACTAAGCGGCCATATGTCTGACGCTCTGACATTTTGCACGCTGTTGTTAAGATAAAGCTGTTTAGCCTGTGTGCTGCTTAGCGATACATTGTAAAGCTGCAGGTCAGCCATTATACCAGAGAATAATTGATTGACGCCAGAGGGCCTTGAGCCCGGAACATTTGTTGTTAAATAGTAGGAGCCGCCGGCAGGGCTGTATGCTGTGTTGCCAGTTCCAGCCTGCGCACCATTCACATAAAGGACCTCGCTGCTCGGAGCATATGTCACGGTAAGCTGGTACCATGCATTTCCAGCAGGCACTGTATTGCTGATTACACCGTTCCAACCATATACCGTCAACCCGTTGGCACTGAGAAGCGGCATGCTCCAGCCACCAGGCGGGATTGAACTTGTAAAACCAAATATCGGACCGTTCGTGTTTGCTGTGAGGTAAACCCATGCTGTTGCTGTCATTGCACCGTTGGTGCCGTAGTATGTGCCAACCGGGCTCCACAGATAGGGCACGCCATTAAAACTCAGCGCATCTGGTATGCCCGCATTCATCAATCCCAGCGAGGTTGTCTCGTTCATGAAGCCCATGCCCGCGTATTCCAAAGGCTGTGAATAGAGGTAAAGATGCTGCAAGCTCCGATCGCTGCACTGGTTTATGTTCGCACAGTTCAAAGCACCCTCCACGAGGTTTGCCACGGGATCCGCAGGCAGTCCTGTATAAGTCATGCCAACGGGCGTGCCTGTGTTACCATTGCCTGAATAGTCGCTAGCATCGCCACCAAGAGGCCACCAGCCCAGAAGCCCTGCCGTGCTGATTGGTCCGCTGCTCAGACCTTGCTGGTAAAGTATCTGCACAGCAGTTGCTGAAAGTGCTGTATTGTATAATTGTACATTCACTATCTTTCCTGGGAAATACGCGCTCTGATACGAGTTCAAACCCACGTTAAACGATGTTGCAGCCTCCAGCGTGCCGTTGAAGGTTGTATTGATGAGACTTGCGCCATTTACGTACATGCCATATCTATTGGTTTGCTGGTTTGCCCACGCAACAATGTGATACCATCTGTTTGGAATCAGGCACAGGACGGTAGTACTTGACTGCCATGATGTAGAGGTTACACCAACTTGAAGGTTGCAGTTGCTGTTTAAAAATACAGATATTGTACCGTAATTTACAAGTGATACTGCGGATATGATGCCTGCATTGTTATTTGGTATGCGATTAAGGTTGATCCATGCCTCTACAGATATAGTGTTGCCAGGGCCTAGAGCAATGGGCAGGCTTACCGAACTGCCGATGCCGTTGAAGTTCGCTACATACGCTTGTGACGTTCCCAATCTGTTTAGCGATAGCGAATCACCACTGGAACCTGTGCTGAATGATACCACGCCGTTTGGTGAGTTGTCCCAGATGCTGTTTGAAATTCTGTCAAAATACGACGGTGCATAGCTCGCAGCAAAATATGTATTGTTTGAAATTGCATTTCGCAGTGGCGTTATGTTCAGCAGCGCCAATCCCGGACCGTTCAAAAGTATGGGCTGGTTTGCGGCAATTAAGTTGATTACCAATGAATTGCTATAAAGAAGGTACGGCTTTGCGGGCAGTGTAGTATTGATGGTATTGGTCACAAGACCAAGCATGCCGCACACCATGCTGTTTACGTTCATCGCATTTGCGGTCACAAGTATGTAATTAGCAGCGTTTGGATAGGCAGATAGTATTGTATTGCACGTTACGGCGTTGCCTGTGATGACCGCAGCATTGCCATAAGCAAACATGAACGGCGATATAGAGCCGCTCTGTGCAAATATGTTCCCAATCAGCAGCGCCTTTGGTATGCTGCCCGCTTTTATAATGGCGTTCGAAGCAACCTCAAGCGCTGCAATGTCTTGCGTATAGCTTATGTTTATCCCTGCAGTGATGTTCAACGGGGTGTAAAATGTACCGGCCTGCGAGCTTATGGTCGCCAAACCCGTAAAGCTCGCGTTTATGCTGAAAGGCGAGCCCTGGAATACCGTTAGCGTGTAGTTTGTTATAGCAATGTTTGCATTCTGGTATTTTATCTGGGTTGTCAGCGCGCTCAAAAAGCCCGGGAGAGTCGTGCCCATATAGCTAAGCATGTTCGTGCCGTATATGCTGTTGGTCTGTATCAGCGAAATGAATGCCTGTTGGGTGTCGAGTATATTGTTTCTCGTGGCTGGGTTGCCCTCATACGCTATAAGCGCGTACAGCGCATTTCCCAGACTGCTTTTCAGGAATGCGTGTATGCTTTCCTGTGCAGTTATCTTCACAGAGCCCAATCCGAGTGTTGATGCACTTGATGAGGCAAGGCTCTGGTAGTTTGTATTGATCACCACATAAGACATAAGCTCGCCCAGCATGATGACTACCATTACGATAATAAGCAATGTCAGCAGGATGCCTTTCTTTTCTTCTCTGGGCTTGCGCCTAATCATCGCCATATCACCACGCTTATGTTGTAGAGCATACTGCCTGAGCTCACATTCAAAACCATTGGCAATGTAGCCTTGCTGATCATATATGCGTTTCGAAATGATTGCGGCAGATAGCTCGTAGAGTTATAAATCACATTATAAGCAAATGTGTTGGTACTGCTAGCATAGCTGTATGGATCGCCGAGCAACGGCCACCAGCCTATCAGGCCATTGTTTTGAAGCGGCAGGCCCGCTATGCCCTCTTTATAGAGCCCAGCTATTGCATAGTCTGGGAGTGTTTGATTGTAGAGCTGCACATCTGCAATCTTTCCATTGAAGAGGCTGATTGTGCCAACGGGATTCGCGGCTATTGCAATCGAGGGTATTACCATCGAAGATAGAGGGGGCTCGCCAGCAGTAAGAGCGCATAGGGGCTGCCCAACACCGTTTACATAAATTGTAACATTGCTATAAGACTGAACCGAAACAGCCACATCATACCAAACGTTTGGCTGGATCGAGTTTGTTGGTGTAAAGCAGAACTGGCCATTCTCCTCCCACACAAACTGTGCGTATGTGCCTCCAGCAAATCCGCCGCCAAAATCCAGGCCTTGGCTGCCGCCGATTCCCCCGTTTGTCAACGCGTTGTATATATCAATTGTGGGAGTGCTGCCGCTGTATGTTGGGCTGTTGTAGGGGCCTGTGGACGCATACAGGTAAATCCAGTGGCTTATCGTATAGTTATAGCCCACCTTAGGCGTGTTTACCGCATACACTGCTGCATTTCCATTAAAACTTGCAACATGCAATGATGGCGCATATGAATTGTTTATGAATATACCATAAGTGTACACTGGGTTGACGGTATATGCTAATATGTCTCCATACGCGCCCCTATTGTTCAGGTAAAGCTCTGCGATCGCCTGCAGGACGCTTGCAGCAATCGAAACGTTATAGCCTTTGAATGAGACAACACCCCTGCCGCTGGGATTGATGAAGTATTGCGACAGTAGTCCCTGCTGCACTATCTGGTTGAGAGAGGTTTCTTGCATGAGCTGAATCAGGCTTAGCGTCTGCGACTGCGGCGCCTGATACGAAGAGGGCACTACGAAATAAGTATAAAGCAGCATGGATATCGCTACGCTTCCGACTATCAGGGAGAATATGGCGTCTACAGTGAATATGAATCCTTTGAACCGCATATTTTCCATCTTCGTATTTGCAAACATAAGCCCACTAGCTAACAGCCAAAGGCTGGTTGGTCCATATCATAGTCACGACAGTAACCGGTGCGCCATTGATCGTAGCGCTTTCTATGTAAACACCAGTTGTTAGGGTATTGTGTGTAGAGGGGTTTTCGCCCATGGTTATGTTGTAGTTATTTCCAATGATTTCTATATAATAATCATAGCCCACGCCCAACATCTGCTTCGACAATTGATATGTGGAGGGGCTTGACATCGCCATGAGAGCGTATATCTTGCCTGTAGATAGCGCAACGCCAGAGTTTGAGATTGCAAGTCCGGCACCGACTCCAGTCCAAGTGACGGTATTGCTCACGTTTATTATACCCTGCCAGTTTGAAGGCGCTCCAGTAGTCAGCAACTGCCTTGCAACACTCTGCGCCTGTATCTGCAACACCGTTGCACCGTTTCCATATAAAATGGAGAGCTGTGTGTTAACGCTGTACCATGTATAGGCAAGAAGCATCAATGCTATGCCAAATATGACAATAGCGAATATAGCGTCAAAGCTCCAGAACTGCGCATTAAAATTTTTGACAAGCATCATCCACCACCAAACGACACATTCACATTCTGGTTTAACTGCATGCCTTGCAAATAAAGCTGCTGCACCTGCTGTGAAGTCAAAGCTGTGTTATAAAACTGATAGTTTGCCATCTTGCCATTATAATACGCACCAGAGCCGCAGTTTTGGCTGTCGCCCACGCCAAGAGGGTAGTACATTGCACCAGAGCCAGGCACAGACCTTGTGCCGGATTCGCCGTTCTCGAAAACACCGTTGATGTAACCATTAACGCCGTTGCCGTTGTAGGTCATCACTATGTTGCTCCAAACGTTTGTTGATATAGAGCCGAGAGATACACAGCTAATGCCATTCACCCCCATATAGACATTGCCACCTACAAGCTCCATCCAGCTGTAATGCCAACCGGTGTCTGGCGCGCTTTGCCCAAGCTCATCTACAATAATGCCGTTTGCAGAGCTTGGATCAACCCAAACAGATATCGAGAATGGTTGTGCGGCGTTGCTGCTCATGAACCCGTAGCCGCTCTGCTGTTCAATGTAGCTGCTCACGCCGTTGAAGCCTGCAACCTTCGTCGAACTATTCAGAGCAGCATACTGCGTATTTACAAAACCTACGTTGTTAAGGGTTGTTGGATACGCCGGCATGCCATAATCATTTGCACTGCCATCCAAAGGCCACCATCCGATCATGCTGCTCCCAGCTATCGGTGTGCCCGTAGGCCCTTGCGAATACAGGCTTCCAATCTGCTGCTGTGAGAGAGCGCTCTTGTAGATCTGCACATTGCTTATAAGCCCGTTAAATCCGTACATTGAGCTGTAGGCACCGCCCATGTTAAAGTCAGATACCATGGTGCTGGTAGTGCCGTTGCCTAAGGTGTTTGCTGTCAGAGTCCCATTTATGTAGATGCTCAGCATGTTATTGGTGCCGTTCCACACCCCAGCAACAAACATTTGCGTATTTGCTGGTATTGCGCCTCCAGAAACGCTATTCTGAATTGTGCCTGCCTGATTGCTCCATAAAAGCTTGAGGTTGCCTCCAGCGCTAGCAACTCCCAAGCCGAGTGTTGCGGGCGCGGCTGATCCCCCCGATACCTCAGCTATGTTTTGAATATAGCTTCCAGTGCCGGTGTTATTTACCCAAGCGGTCAGTGTTATCGCATTTACGCTCAAGCCGTTTGAAGTTGCGCTGTTGGCTGAGCCGCTTACTATGCTGTTGACGTTGTTAAAGCTAGCTGTCTGGAAGTTGGTCTGATATGCCAAGGGCTGCCACGCCACGTTTATTAAATTAGCATTGTTGTAAGTACCGCTTAGATCGTATGCTGTGGTTCCATAGCCCAATGTGAGCGGCCACCAGCCTACAAGGCTGCCTGCGGTTGTCAAGTTGCCGTTGAAGGCATAAGTGCTGAGCAGGCTCGGCCCGGCAGTGGTGCCTGATACAAGAAAGAGCGTTTGATTTCCGGTAGCGTTTGTATAAAGCAAAAGGGAGTTCTGGTTAGGCTGTAGTATACCCTTGCTTGCGATCAAGCCAAGCGGATCGCTTACCGAATTGGCACCGCTGTTGCTCGCAACGTGCACAGAAAACTGGGCGGTACTGAGATAGTTTATGTTGTACGGAGTGCCTTGGTTGCCGTTGCCAGAATAATCATTTGCGTTGCCGTTGAGGGGCCACCACCCTGCAAGCAATGCATTGTTAGGTGCACCAGAAATGCCCTCTTGATAAAGTGCCTGTATCTGGTTCGCTGTCAGCACTGTGTTATAAACCTGCACGTCTGCTGCATACCCGTTCAGAAGCGAGTCCCAAGAATTTCCATAACCTATTTGAAGGCCTGTGGTAAGCTGGTTTGCCACGCTCAAAGAATTTGATAAGACATTTTGCCCGTTGAGGTAAACAGTTTCTATACCACTGCCTATAGTTGCAGCCAAAAAGTACCACTGCCCTGGTGTAAGCGTGTTGGATGATGTGGATTGAACACCACTGCCCCAATCGTAGAAGCATACATTAAGGCTGCTGCCACACACACCAACACTCCATGCATTCTGCTTGGCAGCAAGCCAGTTATAAGGGCCGATACCTTGCCCTCTGTAGTTCACCCATCCCGTTAGAGTAAGGGTTGATAGCTGCAAAGAATTAACATTCGGTATTTGTACATAGCTGTTCTGGCCGTTGAAGTTTGCGGCCTTTATATTTGCTAATTGCTTTATCGAAATTGTTCCTGGAAGGGCTAGAACAGAAGCGGGTTGCATGTTTATGTATATCGTGCCTTTTGAATTCGTTATGCTTATCATCCCCCTATATGTTGATATGTTGTAAACCTGCACGCTACTGCTGCTTTGAACAAGTGTTCCGTTTATGACCATGCCTTTGGCCACGCTGTACGCTACTGCAGAAATGGTCTGCAGTCCTACCTTAACCTGGGTTTTAATGACACCGTCGCTCGCTATATATAATTGATAGAGGTTTGGCGTTATCGCTATTCCCGGCAGGCTTATTACCGTTTGGTAACCATCTCCCGCAGAAACCGCATAGTTTATATAGCTCGCAATATCCTGGGTAAGAAGCTGAAGGTATGAATACTCCTGTATTGCGAGAGTCGCTGCCCTTTCGTTCGCAATAAGCGCAAATATTATTATAAAAATTAGTATGATTACTGAGTAAACGATCATAAATTCAAGGGCAATCTGCGCGCCTCTCTTGCCGGCAAATGCCCTTTGGTTCTCTACCATTTAACCCAATTAATATAATAGGCAATAAATAAAAATGGTGACTAAACCAAAAACTCAAAAAGAGAAAGATAGCAGATGCTCTGCTATTCAACTTTTACACTGGTGGCCTCTGACCTGTTTAATTTTTCCGCTTCTATTCTCAGTGTGCCGTTCTCAAGCTTTGCCCTAGCGGTGTTGCTTTTTATCTTCTCCGGCAGTCCTACAACCCTGTAGTAGCCCATAGAGGATCTCTCCCTTGCGTAGTAGCTCTTCCCTTTTCTTTCTTCTTCGCTGCTCTTCTGCGCGCTTACAGTTATGCTGTTCTCATTGACATTGAGGTGTATGCTCTTTTTATTGACGCCTGGCATGTCAACTTTTATTATTAATGAATTGCCTGTGTCTTCTATGTCCACGGCTGGAGCCTTAAGGCTTTCGTTGAAGTAGCTGCCGAAAAATCTTCTAGGTAGCATGGTCCTTGCCATATTTCCGAATAGTTCATCAAAGCCAGGAAATGCCCCAAACGGCTCGTACTCTCTTATCTGGCCTATTCTTCTTTTTCCCTTCCCTTCATCCTTTGCCAATCTATCACTTGTCAAGTTATTTTTGACTTTTCAATATAATACCTTATAAATAGAAAAATATTTAAGTATTTCTATACACTAATTAATGCATGAAGATAACCATACAGTCGGTGGAGCGCCCCGACAGCACCGAACCGGAAACACTTATAAGATGGCTCTGCGAGGTATTTGGACTTCTTGGCGTTGACGAGGAATCCGCTATAGAGGAGCAGATACTCACCGAGCTAATCAATGCGGCATACCACAACAAGGGCATATCAAGCTCAGATATAAGGGTCAAGCCAAGCATAGCAAGGAGCACTGTGATATACCACCTCAACAGGCTCATAAGTACGGGACTTATAGTGAAGCGTGGCAGACAGTATTACCTAAGGGCAACGGACATTTCGAGATCCATAGAAGAGATTGAATATGACCTGAACAGGGAGCTTATGAAAATACTCGACGCTGCAAGGGCGTTTGACAACACAATGCTTTCAAAGAGGCTAGGAAAGGGTCGCAGAGTCAAGATAGAGTGATAAGATGGTAAATCAGAATGGAAACGACAAAGCCAAGCCAAACGGTGCTGCAAAAGAAGAGAAGCAGCAGGCACCTCAAGAAAAAAAGAGCGGCGAAACTGAGGACCAAGCACAGCAATGCAAAGAGCTTCAAGACCGGATCCTAAGGCTTGCTGCAGAGTTTGATAACTATAAAAAGCGTATCAAGTCCGATCTGGACAGCGCAAAAAGCAAAGGCACCGCTGAGCTCGCAAAGGCTTTGCTCCCGATCATAGATGAGTTCGGGCTCGCCATGATGGCAATAAGCAAAACAAATGACGAGAACATGGCAAAGGGCATAGAGATGGTCTACGCAAATCTCATAGGCACCCTAAAGTCAACAGGCCTGAAGGAGATACCAACAAACGGCGCTTACAACCCATACAATCATGAGGTTATAATGGTGCAGGAAAGCGACAAGAATGAGGGCACAATCCTTCAAACAGTTAAGAAAGGTTATCTGCTTAATGATGTGCTTCTGAGGCCTGCGTCAGTAATAATAGCAGGCAAAAAGACAGATAAAAAGTAATTATACTAACGTGATAATATGAAAATTATTGGAATAGACTTAGGCACCAGCAACAGCGCCGCAGCCGTATTAGAAGGTGGCAGGCCTGTGATCATACCGAGCCAGGAAGGCACCTCGCTCTACGGCAAGGCATTTCCAAGCTTTGTCGCATTCACAAAAGATGACCAAAGGATCATTGGCGAGGCAGCGAAAAGGCAGGCGGTAGCAAACCCAGAGGGCACCGTAACCGCATTCAAGAGGAAGATGGGCACAGATTTTACTTACAAGATATTAAACAAGGACTACAAGCCCCAGGAGCTTTCGGCGTTTCTACTTCAAAAGATAAAGCAGGATGCAGAGGCGTTTCTTGCCGACAATATCAAGAAGGCGGTGATAACAGTGCCAGCCTATTTCAATGACAACCAAAGGCAGGCGACAAAGGATGCGGGCGAGATTGCAGGACTTGAAGTTGTCAGGCTGGTTAACGAGCCGACAGCCGCATGCCTTGCTTACGGGCTTGACAAGGCAGACAGGGAAATGAACATCATGGTTTATGACTTCGGCGGCGGCACACTTGACGTTACAATAATGAACTTCGGAAAGGGCGTGTTTGAGGTCAAGTCAACAAGCGGCGATACCCAACTTGGCGGCACGGACATGGACAACACAATACTAGACTTCCTTACGGCTGAGATAAACAAAAAATTCAGCGTAGACATAAGGAAAGAGCTGCAGGTGCTTCAAAGAGTAAGAGAGGCGGGAGAGCGTGCAAAGATAGAGCTTTCAAGCGTTCTTTCAGCAGAGATAAACCTGCCATTCCTGATCCAGAAGGATGGCAAGCCGGTAAACTTCAATTACACAATGACGAGAGCAAAGCTGGAGGCGCTTGTGCTGCCTATAATAGAAAGAACTGCCCTGCCTGTAAAGCAAGCGCTGAAAGATGCAAAGACGGAGCCTGAGCGGGTTGACAAGGTCATATTGATAGGCGGGCCTACACGCATGCCAATAGTGCAGAGATATGTAGAAGGCCTGATGGGCAAGAAGATAGAGCGCGGTGTTGACCCAATGGAAGCGGTTGCGCTTGGAGCAGCGATACAGGCAGGTGTGCTGACAGGCGAGGTAAAGGACATTCTGTTGCTTGATGTGACCCCGTTAACGCTGAGCATAGAAACCCTGGGCGGGGTTGCAACACCTCTGATTGAAAGGAACACAACCATACCAATCAAAAGGTCGCAGATATTTACAACCGCAGAGGACTTCCAAACAAGCGTTGACATACACGTTGCGCAGGGAGAGAGGCCGCTTGTAAGAGACAACATAGATCTTGGCAGGTTCACGCTGACGGGCTTGCCACCTTCAAGGCGGGGCACACCCCAGATTGAGGTGACGTTTGACATAGACGCAAACGGCATATTGCATGTGACAGCAAAGGACAAGGCAACTAGCAAGAGCCAGAGCATGGACATAGTTGCACCTCACAAGATGCGCCAGGATGACATTGCAAAGAAGATGGAAGACGCAAAGAAATACGAAGAGCAGGACAAAAAGATGAGAGAAGAGATCGAGCAAAAGAACATGGCAGAGTCTCTAGTATACACTGCAGAGCACACACTCGATGATTACAAAGACAAGATCTCAAAAGAGGATGCAGAAAGAGTCAGAAAAGCAAAAGATGAACTTGACCAGGCAGTAAAGAAGGATGACATGAGCGCAATAAACCAGAAGACAGAGGAGCTGAAGAACCTGCTTGCAGAGATGGGTTCTCACATGTACGGGGCTAAGGACGCAGGAAATGCCGGCCAGGGTCAAGACCAGGACCAAGGGCCAAGCGATTCGGGAGCTGCAGACGCGAACTTCAGAGGTTAAAAGCATAGCAAAGGCAAAACAATGGCAAGAGACTATTATGATCTACTAGGAGTTAGCAGGAATGCTAACCAAGATGAGATCAAAGAGGCTTTCAGGAAGTTGGCCATGAAATTCCATCCTGACAGAAACAAGGATCCTAGTGCAGAGAGTAAGTTCAAAGAGATAAACGAAGCGTATGCTGTGCTCAGCGACCAGGATAAGAGAGCACAGTATAACGTGTTTGGCCCGGAGCAGTTCAACCAGCGCTTCACAGAAGAGGATATATTTAGAGGATTTGACTTTGAAAGGGTGTTTAGAGACCTGGGCTTCAATTTCAGCTTCGGTCCGATGGGATTCGGCAGCTCTGACGATTTGTTTAGTGGATTGTTCACAAGAGGGAATCAAGAAGCGCAACAAACTGGGGTAAATCTTTATCTTTCGTTTGAGGATCTTGAAAAGGGCGTTAGCAAAGAGTTTGATGTACAGTACTACAAGACATGCCAGAATTGCAATGGCAGTGGTGCAGAGCCGGGCTCTAAACAGCTAAGATGTGACAAATGCAACGGTGCAGGTCAATTAAGATTAACAAGGCGCACGCCATTTGGAATGATGCAAACAATAACAGCATGCAACAAATGTGGAGGTGCAGGAAAAATTAATGAAAAGACATGCAAGACCTGCAGGGGCAATGGCAGAGTCTTGGTAACAGAGCAGTTCAGAATAAAAGCAGAGAAATCAGACAAGGATGATGCCCAAGACAAAAAGAAGCGTTTTTGGTAGTAAATATTCATTACTTGCGCTCGATATCCATCATTGGCTGCAAAGCTTCATCCGCCCAAGCGGTTCGCCACATGTTCTCCTCTTCCTTGATGAAAACAACCTTTCTACTAAGGTTTGGATCCTCAAAGAGGTATTTCCTAATCCTTTGCTGTCTTCGCCAGTTGCTTAATATTGGTATTTTCATTTCACCACTACTCTTTTATACTCGTAATAGCTTACACATTTTCCATATTTGGCACCGACCTTGTTTGAAAGATATCTTTCAACATTGTCTGGTGTCTTGCCATCAATAAAGCATGTCTTTACGATGAAGCCATAGTCGCCATCTGTAACTAGCACCTCTTTAACGTTCGAAAGCGCCATCAGCCTCATCGCAAGCACCGAGGGATTTGCATTGCTCTTCGGCTTTATAAAATAGAACTTATTTGCCATGCAGCCATACTTCTTTATCTTTTGTTGTTTGCGCATGCTATAACCAGTATTACATATAAAGCATGGTGGGCAGAAGAGGCCAGTAGTGGCATTGAGAAGGGGCAAAGCTGTTTAGGGGTGCAACTACATAATAAGGATATTTTTGTCTCACCGTACCCACCACACCATTAATATTATGCACAAGCGAGTATATATAGAATATTACCATAGTTTCTATTATTTTATAGTAATGCTATACTTTTAAACATTAAAATGTAGTAATCTTTCTATATATTAGAAATAAAATAGCATTAATAGTCTAAATTATAGAAAAGTATAAATATATATAAAACTCATATAAAATCATGAAAAATCTGCCTGAGAGAGTGTTGGCGACATTCGAGGAGCTGAAAAAGGAATACAGCCTGCATCTGCAACTAAAGCGTGTCAGTGGCGCATACGTCGTTTATGAGAAAAGGCTGAAGTGGTCGTCAAGAGAGGGAATATACAAAAATTCTTTGGAATACATCGCAAGAATACTCGAAGATGGATTGGTTGTGCCGGCAAGGCACAGACCGATAAGGAAAAGTGACATAGAAGACATAATTGAAAGAAAAGCGATAAGAGAAAGGGTAATGCTTTCCGAACTTGAAAATCAAATAGAAGCAGGGCAACAAGAAGTTAGCAAATATGAAAACACGATTTTGACGAATCTAAGTATGAATGGAAGAATTCCGATAAAGACCATTGCAGAAAGATTGGGTCTTAAAACAACGGCTGCATTTCACCAAATCAAAAAGGTAGAGGCAAAGTATGGAATAAAGTACATTGCAGAGCTTAGTGCAGAGAAATTGGGGTTTCAGACCTTTGTTGCGTTAGTTAAGTTTCTCGGTGATATACCTACAACCGAAGTTATAAAACAGGCCCTAGAAAACATACCAGAAATACAACTAGTGCTGCTAACCAACGGAGAATATAACCTATTTGTTTATTTTTATTCAAAAAGCAACAAAGCGGTTACATATCTAATTCATGAAATACGTACAAATACCCCACTTAAATCCTATCAAGCAGAATGGTATACTACGCCATTTTTCGAAGACTATGGATTTATTCCCACCAGAAATGTATTTTTTAACTTGCTTAAGGAACAAGTCTGGCAGAGATCAAAAGAACATCCAAGACCGTTACCAAATCAAATAACCGAAAGAGAATATGCAGTATTAAAATCATTAACTAATGACGGAAACACTAACTTTACCGACGTTGATACGTTGAATAATTTAGAGCGAGGTGCTTCACGATATATTTTTGAAAGACTTAAAGAAAAAGGCATTATAAAAAGAATTACAATAACACTTTCGAAATCTAACATCAAATACAATTCTATAATATTTGCCCAAATTATAGACGGTGCACAGTTCAATCTTTCAAGAAAGAACCTACTTCTTGATATAATAAAAGACAGACTGCCTCATGTAAATGAGTATTTGCTCGTCGGCGACATGGAAATGCCATATAGTGTTGTGTATATATTTCCTATATTCTATGAAAATGATTTACAAGAGGTAATTGGAACACTAACAGAAAAAATCAAGGGCATAAAACTTTCGATTCTCATGATAACTGGCATAATAATAGGCGATATATGTTATAGAAAGTTCGATAGCGATTATACTTTCCAGTACGGGATACTTTCTGAAGAATATAAAATGATACCTAAAAAAGAGAAAACAATATACGAATAAATCATACTAGATTAAAATAGCACAGCAGAGAATATATTTTGTTTAGCCTCCGCCGCCTGCATTTCCACTTCCTGTTCCTTCTTTTTCGTCACCCATAAATAACACCTTCACGCATCATTCTCTGCTAAGATTTAAATAGATTTCCACTTCTAGGTTGTGCTTCAATTCACATAGAAAAAAGTTGCCGTACTTTGATGCTTTATTCATCTCCACCGCTTGAATTTCCTCCATCTCCTTCTTTTTCAGTTTCATCCATATTTTCAGTTTCATCCATAAATATCCCCTCACGCAATATTCTCTGATAAGTTTTAAATAGATTTCTCAGTCAAAGCGTTACTTTAATCTTATAGAATCAAGGTTTCTTGGTGCTCTTGCATCAGTTCTCTCTATCCTTCCCAAAGTTCTTGCGAGGTCATCGCACTTTGCCTCTTCGCCGTGCATGGTGAATATGTTCTTCGGCCGCATGCTGAGCCTTTCCACGAAATTAATCAACTGCTGCCTGTCGCTATGGCCTGAGAAGCCGTCAATGGTCCTTATCGCCATGTTCACCTTTACAGGAACAATCTTCCCGTCTGCATCAGGCAGAGGCACCTCGGTCAGACCGTTCTGTAGCCTTCTTCCTAAGGAGCTTTGGCTGTTGTAGCCCACGAATATGAGCGTATTCTTTGGGTCATCCGCAAGCCTCTTGAAATACTCGACGCTCACACCACCGTTCATCATCGCTCCACTTGCTAGTATTACAGACGGCCCCTTATCAAACACCTCCTCACGCTCGCCCTTTACAACCTCGAATATCTCACTTTCAAATGGCGACCTGTTGTTCAATATCCTATTTCTCAGGTTCTCTTTCAGGTACTCTGGATATGCTGTGTGTATCGCACTTGCTTCAAGTATCATGCCATCTAGATATACGGGCACTCCGAGCGCAAACTGCTGCCCTGCCGCCATGTAGTTCTCTAATACAAGCTGCACCTCCTGGCTCCTGCCCACTGAAAATACAGGAATGAGGACCTTGCCACCGCTTTCTATAGTGTGCTTTATCGTATTCATCAGATCTAATTCTGCCTCCTGCCTTTTGGGATTTATGTCTCTTGGACCGCCGTAAGTGCTTTCTATAAACAGGGAGTCGATTCTCAGATAGCGCGTGCTTGCTGGATCGAACAGCCTTGTGAATCCGTATTTCAGATCACCGGTGTGGAGTATGTTATAAAGTCCTTCGCCAAAATGCAGATGCACGGTCGCGCTGCCCAGTATGTGGCCCGCGTTCTGGTAGGTGAGCTTGAGCTCATCTGTTATGTTTGTCACCTCATTGTAATCTCTTGTTATCATGTGCATTAGCATTTTTTTGATGTCCTTCTCGCCGTAGAGCGGCGTGCCCCCACTCCTCTGTACAAGCTTTGTGTAGTCGTTGAGAAGAAGCGCCGCAATCTCTTTTGTCGGAGGTGTGCAGTATACCGGTCCCTCATAGCCGTATTTGAAAAGATACGGCACAAATCCTATATGGTCCATATGGCCGTGTGTTAGTACTACTGCATCAAGATCGTTTATTGCGAAGTTGCTGCTGTCAAGATACGGAAATGCCTTGTTTTCGTTAGAACCCATGTTGGCGTCTATGCCCTTTATTCCGGGCTCGGGGCTTATGCCGCAGTCGATCATGACCCTTGAGTTTGGTGTTTCCAGAAGCAGGCTGCTTCTTCCCACTTCCCTGAAGCCGCCTAGCGCCGTAACCTTGAGCCATTCGCTTTTTGCAATTGTTCTGTTGATGTGCTTGCCTACGCCAAGCAGGAACTTCTTCCTGAACTCACTCTCATTGAACATCAGCTGCCTTACTCCTTTGATGGTGTCGCTTTCCATGGTCGGAGTCCTAAGAACCTTTGGCGACCAGCCCGTTTTTGTCGCAATCTCCTTCAGCGTTGAGCCCCCCTTGCCTATCACTAAGCCTGGCTTCAGCGCCTCTATGTAAACCTCGCTGAACTCCGGGATAAACTTTGTGTAGCTCACAACCGCTTCCTTGGGTATGAGGCTGTTTATGATCTCTGCAGCCTTCTCAGGCTCCATCAGCACAGAGCTGTCGCTTCTTATTATGATGCGCTTCTTTATCGATGCCGCAATGTTCTTTATTATCGATTCGTCGCTGTAGATACTGCTTATTTTTTTGAGTATCACAACTATGTCCGGGCCTTCATACTCCGCCTTTACAAAACCCGCCTCTTTCGGAAGCATCTCTTCTATCTTTTTGAAAAGTTCTGACGCCCTTTCTTTTGCCTCTTCCTGCTGCTCTTTTATAGTATCTTTCTCCTCCAATTACACCACTCTAATTAGGATATGAGTAGTTCGTGAATCTGGGCTTTTTCAAGCACAAAGACTGAATCACTTGAGAGTATACCTTTCAAGCTCCTTTCCAGTATATTCCTTATAGCCCTCTTTTGTTATTGTCACAACAGTTATGTTATTGCCTGTAGCCGAATCTCTCTGTATAGCAATCGATACCGCCTTTGCCGCGAGCTTTATCCCGTCCTTTACTGCAAGCTCTTTTTTATAAGCGTCCTCAAGGTAGCCCATTACGCCCAATGATCCGCTGCCAGTTGACGTGTAGGCCGTCTCGCTTATGACTGATCCGACCGGATCAACACTGTAAAGCTGGCCCTTTCCATCGTCCATGCCGCCGACTATAAGCTGCACGTAAAACGGGGTCATCTTGTTCTGCTGCAGTATTATTGATAAGAGCGAGGTTGCTGATTTCGGCGATAGGGGCTTGTTCTCCGCCATCTTGTAAATCTCATTCTGGACTTTTAATATTCTCACAATCTCTTGGGCATCGCCAACCAAGCCAGCGACCGTCACGCCAAGATTGTCATCTATCTTAAAGACCTTCTTAGCCTCCTTGCTTGCTATGAATGTATCCATTGTAGCTCTTGAATCCACTCCTAGGACAATTCCATCAGAGCAGACAAGCCCAACGGTTGTCGTGCCTTTTAAAACCTCTTTGTATCTTTCTGTATCAATTGACACCATAGATATCGCCCAACATAATTCTTGTACGGGCCCAACTACCAATCTCATTTTTTGTTAAAGCCCTTCCTGGTCAACCGCCTTGATTGCTAAATAATATTAGATGTTAAGCAGCGTCATATATTTAATGACGGTTCTTCGCTCTCATATCTGCTTTCCGCCTATATGAGAACAAATGAACACTACATTATAACCGCTATAAGTTTATATTTGTTTGCATTTGTTTCGCAACGCAATAAAAGATCTATTGGTTTTCAGTAAGCTCTATGATGCTGCCGTTGCCGATGAACTGGTGCTTTGGCTCTATGAGCTCAGCATATCCGAAGGTTCTGTGGAGTTTTGTTATCCTTACCTTGTATATGTTGCCTATGCGCGTCTTTGCGTTCTTTACAAAGACCACAAAGCTGCCAAGCCTTCCAATGCCCTCGCCCTTCGCTCCTTTTGCGTCAACCTTTAGGTTGTACTCCATTCCCTCTACCAGAATCTCTTCCATGTCTCTCCCCATTCTCTTGTATTGTAGCCTTCAAAGCAATTGCTAACCAAGGCTTACAATATAGCAGTAGAGTGCAATAGCTTTTTAAAGCTGCTCTACAAAGCCCAAAAAGTTTGGTATATGTCTAACATGGCGCAAATATCTGATTTTCAGTCATTCTCATTGCTCTACGCCATAATAAAACTAGCTCTGATGAAATATCTATTATTTGTAATGCTAATAAGTGCTAAGTGCGCTTCATGCCCTCTATGTTTGATAAGGATGAGCGCAAGTTTTTACCGTGTTCAGACAACTTAATTTTGCATTCATTACTCTCTTCCAACAGCACACCCCTCCCTAAAAGAAGCTTTATCCCAACCCCAGCCTCAGCCGTTTTTATTTTACCACCAGAAGAGTCTACTATCTTTTTTTCTAAATCGGAGAATTCAATAACCTCATTCTTGGCGAGATCGGGTGAGAACTCGCATAAGACTGCTATTTCTAATCCATGAAGTTCATCTAATGAAACTTTTTTCATCTCTTGTGTTGGCATAATATCGCACCATAGAATACTGTTTTAGATAATATTTATAGGTTTCTATCGCTTTTTCGAGGGTAAGGCGTTTAACTTCTGCGCCTTGCCTTTCGCTTGGAACTGCCTCCGTACACCAGCGTATAAAGCCATACTCCGGTCGCAATCGTGAGAATAAGCATCACATAAAAAGAGGCTGTCCTGTAGCTGTATATGTGATCAAGCTGCACTGCCGCGCTTTCCCTTGCATCCAAAAGAAGCGCATATGCCTGTACGGGATCCCCTGAAAATGTTGAGTTCGCCATGCGTGCGTATGAGTATGCCTGCTGCAGATTAGGATAGAATACAAGATAGTTGCTCTGGTTTACGGTTTCTATGTATGCGAGTGTTTTGTTCAATGCCAGCAAGAAATTGGTTGTACTGTTAATCGATGTCATGTTGCTGCTAAAAAGCAAAAGAAGCGGCATCATCAAAAGGATGATGCCCAAGCAAGCCTTCATAAAATCAAAGGTTTACATCAAGGTTGAGCTGCTCCTTAAGCTCTCTGTAGCGGTTCCTGATTGTTACCTCTGTGACTCCTGCTACGTCTGCAACCTCCTTCTGGGTTCTGCGCTCGCCAGCAAGTGCTCCGCCTATGTAAACAGCAGCAGCGCTTACTCCTGTAGGGCTTCTTCCTGAGACCAGCCCTTTTTTCATCGCCTTTTTCAGCAGGTCGACAGCCTTTTCCTGAGCCTCGCCGCTGAGTTTTAGCGCGGTTGCGTACCTTGGCACATAGCTTATCGGGTCTGTTAGCGGTATCTTAAGCCCGAGCTCATGTGATATCGCCCTATAGGCCCTGCCAATCTCCTTCTTTGGCAAGCCAGATATTGTTGATATCTCCTCAAGAGTTCTTGGCATTCCAGCCTTTCTACAAGCAGCATATATGACCGCCTGCACAACTGTTTCAATAGGCCTGCCCCTTATCAGATTATTCTGCACGCATTTCCTGTACAGTAGTGCAGCATTTTCCCTGACATTCGATGGCAGTCCAAGATAGCTTACAACTCTGTTCAGTTCAGGCAATGCAATAAGGTAATTGCGCTCGCTTGAGCTCGCTATGCTCGCCTTCTTGTGCCACTTCCTCATCCTGTAAAGCTGCGCCTGCCTCTTTTGGGGAAGCCTGACGCCTCTTATGTCTCTATAAAGATCAATCTCTGTTGATAAACCTTTGTTTGGCTTGGCCAACTGCAAAGGTGCGCCAGCTCTTGCTCTTGCGCTCTGCTGCTCTGCGTCAAATGCACGCCATTCTTGCTCTGTCGTGGCAATGTTTTCCTCAATGACTAATCCACAATTATTGCACACAAGTTCGCTCCTTTCAGAGTCAAAAACTAGGTTGCTGCTCCCACAACTGGGGCATATTTTCACAGTTTCTGTTACACTTGACTGTATTGGTGCAATGGCTTGTTCTGCGCCAGCGGTTCTTGCGCTTCTTGGTCTTCCACGCTTTTTGGGAACTACTATCGAAGTAACGTTTATCTTGTTGTCGCTAAACACAACTCTCTTGGTCACTCTGGCCTGTCTGGGTCCAACCTTTAATTTTTTCCTGATCTTTCTACTGGCTTTTCTGATGGTTTTTCTTTTCTTCGTTATTTTCCCTTTCTTCATTATAACACCAATAAGCGTCGATAAAATAGATTATGCCTTTGAGTTTTCTAAAAATCAGTATTAAAATATTAAACATACACATATTTATATCTTTCGGTTCTCTTTCAGAGAGGAAATTACGAAACATATATAAAAGATACTAGTGGCTCAGAATAATAAAATCTGGCAAAAATGAGTAGACTTCCGTAAAACTAAACTGCATAAGATATTTAAACTTTCATGGCGAAGTTAATCTAGGTGATCAGGTGAAGGTATCAGAGATTTACAACATGGATATCTATAGCGACAGCGGTCAATACCTTGGCGAAGTCAAGGATGCAATAGTTGATTTGGAGAGAGGCGAGGTAAGCAGACTTTTGATGGAAGAGTGGAGAAGCGCAAGCGAAGATGACATCCGAAGGATTTTGCAGCACAAGAGCGTACTTTTCAAAAACATAAAGAACATAAGCGATGTGGTGCTTGTTTCGTCAGGCAGTGGAGCAAAGCAAGCAGCAGCAAGCTCATCGAGTTCCGCTGAAGTTTCAGACCTGATGAGCAGATAGTCATATTCTAATTTTTACTTTTTCTTGTTTTTAATAGGGTACCATCTATTCAAGACAGCCAAGAAAGAATTAATAAACCTAGCAAGAACCTATTAGCATGGTTGCATGCTCATCGCAATTGAAGGCATAGATGGCTCTGGAAAAGCGACAGTGGCACGCATTATTTACAAATATCTTTCAAAGAACAGAAGGGTATTTCTGACAAAGGAGCCCACAGATTCGGAACTCGCAAAACTTGCTTACAAAGTGCTCTTCAGAAAAAGCAAAAAACTATCGCCAACTGCGCTTCAATTGCTATTTATGGCTGACAGGGCACAGCATGTCGAAGCAGTAATAAAACCAAAACTCAAAAAAGGGTATACGGTCATAGTAGACAGATACATCTTATCCACAATCGCATACGGATCAGCTTCAGGGATAGACCAGAACTGGCTTATTGAAGTAAACAAAACGTTCCCAAAACCAGACATTACGCTGATCCTTGATGTAACCCCAACAACCGCTTTGAAAAGATTGTCGAAAGAGGGCAAGAAAAAGGACATGTTTGAGGGCAATTTGACATATCTCAAAAGCGTTAGGGCAAAATACAAAGCACTTACGAAATTGTATGCAAATTGTAGGATAATAAACGCGAATTACGATGTCAACAGAGTCAAAAAGGAGGCGACACCTATTATAGAGTCGATCGCAAAGGCGTCTTTGATGTAAGCCCTTCAGGCACCTCACAGATAGCCACTTTTCTAGGATGAAATTCTACTTCGGCATCAGCCCTGCGTAATGTTTTAGCATTAGCATTGAGTAGCTTATTTACATGAAGCATAACCTCTTCATGTATATTTCCTTTGCTTCTCATAATATCTTCAGGTGAGCCCTCCATGCCTTTTATGCAATCGATCCTGACCCAATTCAGCGGGAGAGATTTATCAGTCATTAATCTTTCAAACACCGCCTTGACTCCTTCCTGATATGCAATCTGTTTTTCAAATCCATCGAGCTTTCCGTTCTGCTTGTACTTCAAGGCTATAGCAACCTTTACAGGCACATCAAAGTAAAATACAATTGATGGCTTAGGCAGCCCCATCAGTATTTCCATCTGCTTTGCAGTTTCATAATCAAAACCACCCGCAGTCTGATACGCAATTGTAGAAAGAAAATAGCGGTCCGTTATTACAATTTTCCCTTCATCAAAGGATCTTAGCACCAGTTTCTTATCTTTTACCTGGTCTACTAGGTACATAAGGAACTGTTCATCAACACTTATTGGTCTAAAGCAGTTCAATACGTGGTCATAAATTAGCTGCCCATACAAAGAACTATAATCAGGATAAGAAAGCGATAAAGTTTCATAGCCTTTCTTTTCAAGCTCAGCTTTAAGCAATTCTGCTTGCGTTCTCTTACCAGAACCATCGCCCCCTTCTAATGTTATAAGCAAGATATCACTACTAGAACCAGTTCGCTAAACCCCGCAAGAGTTATAATGAAATAAGTATAAATAATTTTGGTATAGCTGGCATGCATCCAAACATATAACTATTTACATTTATTCAACTTTAACAGAGTTGTTGAATGGGCTCCCATCGTCTAGCTCGGCCAAGGACATAGGGCTTTCAACCCTGTAACTCGGGTTCAAATCCCGATGGGAGCATAAAGGAAAAGGGATATAGATTATCCTAGCAGACTTAATATGTAACACAAGCGCCCTATGGAATTATAAAGATGTAATTCTATTCAATGCCTATAAAAAGAGCAATCGAGTTGGGGGAAATGGCAGAAGAAATAAAAGAAAAATATGTTAGGCCAAACTGGGACGAATACTTCCTTGACGTGAGGGCTGCGATAGCAAAAAGGGCAACATGTGATAGAGGGAGAAGCGGCTGTGTAATAGCAAAAGATAAACAAATAGTCTCAACGGGGTACGTAGGGGCGCCAGCAGGATTACCGCACTGCGATGAGGTTGGGCACTTATTCAAAGATACCATTCACGAGGACGGTCACAGGTCAAGGCACTGCGTAAGAACGGCGCATGCAGAAATGAATGCAATAACCAACGCGGCAAGACGTGGAGTAGCAATAGATGGGGCAACAATGTACTGCCAAATGACGCCCTGTAGAACATGCGCGATGGCAATCATTAACGGGGGGATAAAAAGAGTTGTTTGTGTAACAAAATATCATGCGGGGGCAGATGCCGAAGAAATGTTCGCGGCAGCGGGAATAGAACTAGAGTATGTAGAAGAAAAGATGGAAGAATATCCCGACATGGAGTAGAATGAGCAAAGGGGCATAGTAGGCGGATACACAATTCTATTAAAATAAGTAACATTTATCATTGCGAATAAAATATTAAGGTAACTTTTTTTACTTCTGCCTCTATTATTTTTATACTACATAAAGGAGTCATTATCTAACTAGTGTTTTCAGCGCTTATAACACTTATGGATGAGTCGTTAAAGTTTGAGTAGTTGTTATATCCAAAAACTATTGTATTAACCAATTCCACGTTGCTTCCAAATCCTGAAAATGCAATATTTGATAAATTATTCGCCCTAATCGTGGTATTGATTATTTTTAATTGAGAATTTATTGCAGTTATCGCATTTCCAAAAATATTACAGTTTTCTAAAGTAACATTCTCAGAGTTTAGAATTGACACCGTTACACCTGTTGAATTGATTGCCCCATTCTTGCAGTCTATTGTAATGTTATTTGATTGTATTGTTAGTGCATTTTGACATATAATATTTGTTGGAAAGAAGATATTAAGCAGGTTTAAACTTTTGAAGACCATTGAGTAATAGCCCGGTATATGTATCGGAGGGAAGTTTTGCGTGCAAAAAGCAATTCCAACCCCATAGTTCATCGTTGTCGAATTTGACTGCTCAAAAGTTTTGTTATGTGTTGCCCTCAACTGACCAATAAATTGATAAATGCCTGGTTTCTGAATACCAGCCTGATAAGAGAGATTTTCTCCGGTATAATTTCTTACTATTTTTACGGGAGCTGGTGGTTCAAATTGATAGCCGGCAAATATGTACGCGGTTATATTTGTAGCACCATTATAGTTTCTTGTTGTGAAATTCCAAAAGACGCTCGTACTATCAGGTAGCTGGATGTTTGTTTCAAACTGAGGCATAATAAAAAGTGGTGTGTATATCTTATTAGAGGTCAAATTAAACTTAAGATAGGAAATTATATCATACCCCCAATAAGGACATATAAACCAGTATGGGTTAAAACTCTTTGTACCATCTTTCGATATCTGCTCGGTTTCCAAAGCAAAAGATATCAAACCCGAAGAACCTACAAGTACTGCGTCACCAAACCGCGGGAGTGTATAACTTACATTATTTGCAACTTCTTCTACAAGGCTCCGTGTAAGTATTTGATTATCAAACAGGCGAATATCTACCTTAGCAAGATCCCACGGATTGACAGTTGCAAAATCTTCAGATACTATATTATTACTAACATCCCTTGGCACGAAGGTAAAGTAATATCCCAATGCAATGTTTGAATTGCTGTCTGAAAAGCTTAAGGTATAATTTCCGCGCGGGTCTAATATATTGTTAAAAGAGTCGTGTAGGTTTTTTAGTGTGGCGTTACCAAATGTACAATTTATCAGGGTGTTGTTGTACGTGTTATTTTCAAATATGACCATCGAAATTGCATGAACAGAATCATTACAAACCACTTTGTTGTTTGAGGAATCATGTACAAAAGTTATTTGTAGCGGAGAACAGGTATTATTTAGGAAACGCATGCTATTATACCCACTGACATTATAATTACACATGGCAGTAGCTTCAGCGTTAAGAAAATATAATAAAGAAACAGTAAGCACTGCAAATAATATTAACACAACAATTTTCATTCTATTACCTTACATAATAAATGTTTGTAGGAGTGTATACTAGATTTGGCTGTTCTGCAATTATGATTTGTTGTGGTATGTTATTTGGAACCGTTAGGTTTAGAACATTTGTAAACCCATCACAACTAGGGTTTCCAGACCACACAACATAACTTGTGTCAGGGAAAGAAGAGCAACTAGCATTGGAAGGAACAACGTAATATCTAGGATCGGAAGGGTATCCAAAATAAGATGGTAATAAAGCGCCAGTAAAACTCACCGCCCCATCATTGTATAGGGCCTCAACATATATAGAAGAATTTAGAACATGTGGTCTGAGATAATTTGCAGCCTGCATCGCGATGCTTTCCGGGAAATATTGCCAGTTGTACCAGAAAGTCGATATTAGGTAATTATTTACATAAAGAATTCCTAATATTAAGGCCATCAGAGTACCTCCCAAAATCAGTAGGTATCTATTTTTTGTTTTAATGAATTCTGATAATCCAACTCCAATTATCCCACATAAAGGTACTGCTATGGGCATCAGAAATCTTTCAAGCCTGTGTGCTAACAGGTATGTTATCTGAAATGTACCTAAATTAATGCCCACATGCATCGGACCAAACTCTAGAAAAAGCCATACAAAAGCGAACCAGAAAACTATGAAATACGAACGCCTTTCAAAAACAAAGAAGAGAACAAGCATAGGAATAAGAAAATAGAAATATAAACCGTAAGGTGCCGTATTATTCAAAGCAAATATAGTATCCCAGACATTTTTCAAACCATTTGCAATATTCCCGCTCTGTAACACCTTATTTGTAAGTGAATAAGAATACAGTGCTTTTATATAGAATGAAAGATCGGTATTTGATGTCGGAATTGTCGGCAAATTATTCACGTTTCCTCCAACTCCGCTGTAGAATCTCAAATTTGTAGTTATGGTGATGAATGGGAGACCAGAGTTGATGTAGCTGTATATAAATGTTAACGTGAAGGCGACTACGATTCCGTATATAAAGAAAAGGCTATGCTTATCTATTTTTATTTTCTTCCTTAAAATCTCCACAAGGGCATAAATCATAACAAATAATATTACTACTGCGGCCTCGTAGCTTATTAGCCAAGCCACGACTAACAAAACACCCGACGCAAAATACTGCCATCTGTTTTTGCCCTTATCTGCATAAACAAAAAACAGAACTGCGAGGGAAGTTACGAATGTTAAAGGCACGTCCTCTCCTATGTTCACAGCAAATTGCGTTACGATAGGAAATATACTTGCTAAAAATGCCGAAATCAGAGCTGACTTATCATCATAGAAAAACCTTACTAAAAAGAAGGTTACAAGTACTATCCCGATATATGAGACAATATTCCATAACGTAGAAGTTAGATTGGATACCCCAAATAAAAAGTAAAAGAACGCTATTGGCATAAATGACATTAATCTTACCGAAAAGATGTAACCTGGATTCTCCACAAAAGTTCCATGTAAAATGCCGCTTGCAAGAAAGAGGTAATTGGGATCGTCGCCATAGTAGCTAGCTCCCTCTACGTGGGTAAAAGCATAGATTGCTGCATTTGCAAGTATTATGCCAAGAACCGCCAAAACAACATAAGTCCTTTTTTTCTTCTCAATTAATTTTTTATGCTTTGTCATGACATCATATGGCAATGTTTATCACGAGCATTATTCGTCTATAACATTTATATAACTAAATCACAAATATAAAACAAATAATAAAAGTTGGGTTAATGTCAGTAATAGGTATAGGAGACTCATATGATTCAGGAGCTGCGCTTATAAGCAAAGGAAAGATTGATTGCGCAGTAAATGAAGAGCGCTTCACCAAGAACAAGAACGAGGTAGGCTTTCCAATTCATTCCCTCAAATATATTACGAATCAAAAAAATTATGATGAAGTGCATGCAGTTGCGCTTGCTTGGATAGGGGGCAATGCGCTTATATCAAGAATTATTCCTTCATGGGGTCAGAAAAGGCGAAAAATGTGGAGGAGGGAAACTCCAAAACCGTCAAGGTTGAGCATGCATGCAGCCAACTTTGTATACAAGCTCATACAAGATCAGAATCCAATAGGACTATGGAGCTATTTTGGTAGAGGCATAAGCAGCAGCATAACAAGAAGAAAATTGGAAAGAATTGGCAGGGGGCTTGCAAATAGTAAGATATATGTAATTGAACATCACCTTGCTCATGCCTCATCTGCATATTACTCCTCCGGATTCAAGGAGGCGCTTATAATAACTCTTGACGGCGCAGGTGATGGCCTAAGTGGAACCGTATCAATCGGGGATAACGGCAGTATAAAGAGGCTTGCAGAATTCAAGGCGAGTGCGAGCCTGGGAATATTGTATGGTGCAGCTACATTTGCATGTGATATGAGGTATAGCGAAGACGAGGGCAAGCTGATGAGCCTTGCTGCATACTCATACCCGAAGAGAATAGGAGCTTTAAATGACGTATGTAGATATGACAAGGAAAAGAGGCAGCTGGTATCAAAACTCAAAACAAGAAACGAGCTGCTACTTGCAGAATATATAAAAGATCATATACTCTCAATGCACGACAGAGAATCTTTCGCCTATGCAGTGCAGGCGCATGTAGAGGAACAGGTTATTGCAATAGTAAGGCATTGGGTAAGTGAAACGAATATACATAACGTTGCTCTCTCTGGTGGTTTCTTCTCCAATGTTATAACAAACATGCTCATAGAGCAGATGCCCGAGGTTAAAAACCTTTTTGTATTTCCACATATGGGCGATGGCGGCATGCCCTTGGGTGCTGCTGCATATGTTGATTTTATGCTCAATGGGAAGTTCAATAAAAACCAGATAGACACTGTCTACTTTGGGCCCTCTTACAGCAATCAGGAAATAGAGGATTCAATAAAATTGTCATTAAAAGGGGGTAGAAAAAAGAAAATCAAATACCAGGAAATAAATGACCCTGAAAAATATGGGGCAGAGCTCATCGCAGAGAATAAGATAATATTGTGGTTCCAGGGGGCGATGGAATATGGTCCAAGGGCTTTGGGCGACAGGAGTGTTTTGGCCCTTCCTTCTGATAGCGAAAACAGAAACAAAATCAATCTTATTATAAAGCACAGGCCTTACTACCAACCATTTGCAAGCACGGTTTTGACTGAGGATGCAAGAAGAATATTCAGCGATTATATAAGTCAAAATAAATTTATGACCAGCGCAAACCATGTAAAAGATCAGTACTACCCAAAATTAGTTGCCGCATCGCATATCGATCATACAACAAGGCCTCAGATTCTTGGAAGGGAGAACATACTATATTATGAACTGGTAAAAGATGTGAAGAAGAGGACCGGCATAGGTGCAGTGCTTAACACAAGCTTCAATAAGCATGGAAAACCAATAGTCATGAGCCCCGAAGATGCATTGTGGACACTTGAAAACACCGGCGCAGATACAATGATAATCGGCAATTATCTTGTTGAGAAAACCAAATAAGCAATTCTAACATAAACAATATTGAGTGTCCAATAAATCGGTAATTTTATCGGTAACCAATTTGGGCTCTCAAATTTTCCCTCAGAAAATGAATTTTGATTCAGGAACGGTAAATATGTTGTGGATGTTTATCTTCGTTACGAGTT
>Ga0315282_10000616_pt1 | contig 69900 bp, 64 predicted proteins | sample YL17G07_20_MG_FD_203693 | JGI IMG/M metagenome (GOLD analysis project Ga0315282, IMG submission 203693) | Sediment microbial communities from Yellowstone Lake, YNP, Wyoming, USA - YL17G07_20 | ecosystem: Environmental > Aquatic > Freshwater > Lake > Sediment | place: USA: Wyoming | collected...
TCTGGGACATGTTTAGCTCCTTCCCATTTGAGGTTATTCTACTACCTCAACCGGAGCTCACTCCACTCCCCAAACTGTACGATTCTCTTAACCCCTTTTGTGTCCCATTATCGCTGACGGTCTACAGAAATGATTCTGAAGAATTTCGTTTGGTATTCCCCCGAAAATAGCCTTTTCAACCCTCTGTCCCTCAATCTTGGGGGGAATGTGTAAGCTGGGGGGATACCCCCAGCCACCTAAGGCGGACCGCCAAAGGGGCTCAGCCCCTTTGGAATCCCACATTTGCCTACTTCATGGTGCTGGTGTCAAGCCAGCATGGTTGAAATGCCCGCGCACCAGGTCAGTGCACGTTGGCTCTTAGCTTCTCCGGGGTCAGCGGTGACATCGCCCTCAGTTGCTTGATTATCTGCACCAAAGATGAGACCACGAAGTCTATCTCCTCCTCGGTATTCCCCAGACCCAGGCTGAATCTCACTCCACCCCGGGCGATGGCTGCCGGGATTCCCATGGACAGCAGCACGTGGGATGGCTCTAAGGAGGCTGAGGTACAGGCCGAGCCTGAGGAAGCTGCCACTCCCAGGAAGTCCAGATGGAGTAGTACGGACTCCCCTTCCACAAATTCGAAACAAAGGTTTACATGGCCAGGTAACTTCTGAGTGGGATGACCATTCAGACGCACCCGCTCGATTTGTGACATGATACCATCAACCAATCGCTGCGACAGATGCTGGCAGTGCTGATTATAGGTCTGCCGCTGTTCAGCGGCCAGCTCAAGGGCGGCAGCAGTGCCCACTATACCCGCCACGTTCTCCGTGCCAGCCCGACGGTTGCTCTCCTGGGTGCCCCCGCTCTGCTGGGGCCAGAAAGGCACGCCCCGTCTCAAATATAGTATGCCTGCACCCTTGGGGCCATGTATCTTGTGCGCCGAGAGACTCAGCAAATCGACACCCAGCTTGTCGACATCTAGGTCAAGCGCCGCTGCTCCTTGGACAGCATCAGTGTGAAAATATATTTTGGTGCCTCGGTGTTGCGCTTGTTCCTTAGTCAGGCGGCTTAGTTCGGCAATGGGTTGGATGGTGCCCACCTCATTGTTGGCCAGCATAATGCTGACCAGGGTGGTTTTGTCAGTTATAGCTTTCTCCAAATCCTCAGTTTGAATTTGGCCATGTCTGTCCACAGGGAGATAGGTTATCTGGAAGCCGAGTTTTTCTAAGAAATGGCAAGTTTCTGACACGGCGTGGTGCTCGATGGCTGAGGTTATGATGTGGTTGCCCTGCTCTCTCAGTGCCAGGGCCACCCCTTTTAGTGCGGCATTATCCGACTCGGTGCCACCGCTGGTGAAGATTATATCCCTGGAGGGGCATGTCAGCACCTTGGCTACAGTATTGCGCGATTGCTCCACCACCTGGCGGGCTTCCTGTGCCAAAGTATAGATGCTGGATGGGTTGCCAAATTTCTGTGAGAAATAGGGCAGCATGGCCTCCATCACTTTGGGGTGCACCGGGGTGGTGGCAGCATGATCCAGATAAATATTCCGTCTCAAGGATTCTTCCTCCTTGTTGAATCTAGGTGCAGGCTGGTCTTTCCTTGTTTCCGACTGTACATAAGTCAGCCAGTGTGATAGAGTCAAGCACCTCTGTTATGGCTTGGCGCACCTTGCGCCATACCTCCCGCGAGGAACATACTGCCTCGCGGGTGCAACTGTCAGACTCCACCTCAGAGGCGCATTGGGCCGTGGCGATGGGGCCTTCCAGGGCGCGCAACACCTCTCCCACTGTTATGGAGGTTGGATCTGCCCCGAGTTGGTAGCCGCCTTGCACACCACGGGTAGCCTTTACTAACCCGGCACGGCGCAGCTTAGCGACAAGCTGCTCCAGATAGCGCTGTGAAATGTTCTCCGCCTGGGCGATCTCAGCCAGCGCCACTGGCCCGCCTCCATAGGTCTGGGCCAGTTCTACCATAGCCCTCAGGCCATAGTGTGCCTTTGAGGAAAACCTGACAGTCATCAGTTAATTCCTAGCATTTTACTAGGAATTATAGCATTGAATCTTTCCCGTGTCAAGAATTAGCCTTACTGAGAGCTTTAGAAAGTCTTATTCAGCCCCCTTGGCAATATGTTGACTCTCAGATATTGGAAACATTTTGACCTCCAAGACAGTTGCTGCCCCCCATGATTGGAGGCGGTAGGGGCGATTGTTCCAATCGCCCTTCGGGGACTTTGCCCCTTATGGAATCCCCATTGAAGATAGCGGAGAGTCCCCCTCTCCTGCAAGCAGGAGAGGGCGGGGGTGAGGTATCAATATTTTCATACTTTATGATGCTGGTGGCAACACCAGCATGACGGATTTGCCAGACACCCTGTCCTTCTGTGGAAGGGCACCTCTTTTTCAGCAGTCTCTTGTCAGGGCGGGCTGCTTAAGCTAGTATATATAAGGGTAAAGAGAGATATGCCTCTGGACACATCCTACAATCAGGCGCTGGCAGAATTGCATCAGATTAAGCCTTATGTGACAGCAGCCAAGAGCGGCTGTCACTTTGAACAGGGCATGTTCCAGGTGCCTCTTTTCGACCGCAAGTTTGTGATTCATTTTCCTCAAATCAGGGTGGAAGAACCTGGAGTGTCCTCCCCACCACCCAAGATAATCCAGCTAGTATTGTTCCACTACCTACTTACCGCTGATGGCACCCAGGTAGCTGATGACTGGATTGCCTACAGGCAACTGCCGGGAACCCATCTTTTCGAACAGAGGTTTTATAGCCTGGCACTGCGCTCTCTGGTGGACGCCTTTGGCCAGGACCTGGAAGGCTTTCGTCGGGCAGCCCTTGCCCTGAGTGGTGTCCCCATGAGCCGCACAGGCGATGCCTCCTTTCGCTTCATGGCTTTGCCCAAAATACCTGTGGCCTGCATTCTTTACCTAGGCGATGAGGAAATGCCGCCCTCGATGAACGTCCTTTTTGATGCCTCAGCTCCTCACTATCTACCGGTAGAGGACATAACTTTTCTGGGCAGCTACCTCAGTTCGTCGCTGCGTCAGCGGAGGCCGAGCACCACTTGACTAAGTGACTGGTATTTGTATAATATTGTTCGGCTGTCAAGTTGAGCCTGAGAGGAGATGATTATCCCTGACTAGTAGAATACGAGTGATCTCTGGCCGGGCCAAGGGACATCGTCTTAAAGTGCCTAGAGGTTTGCTTATTCGTCCCACTACCGGGCTGGTCAGAGGCGCTATTTTTTCTATGCTAGAGGCACAAGGTCGTCCTTGGAGCAGAGTGCTGGAACTCTACGCTGGCACTGGGGCACTAGGGATTGAAGCGCTAAGTCGGGGCGCTGAAAAGGTTGATTTTGTGGAGCGCGATGAACGCTGCTGTGCCGCTATGAAGGAAAGCCTGGCAATTGTGAAGCTAGCTGAACGAGCACATGTTTTTTGTTGTGATGTGGACAAGGCTCTCACCTTCCTAAAAGCGGAATATGACGTTATTCTGTTGGATCCTCCCTATTCTGAGGTCTCTCTGGACAAGCTGTTAGCCAGGCTGGTCATATCCAAGGCAGCAGCAACCTGCTCCACCATTGTGGTGCAGCATTCTATCCGTCAGCAGTTACAATCCAACTACAACGGGATGGTACTACTGCGGCAGCGTCGCTATGGCGACACATGCGTCTCAATGTATGGCAAGGAGGCACTAGGTTGACTATAGCCGTCTATCCAGGAAGTTTTGACCCTGTGACCAATGGTCATCTTGATATCATAAACCGGGCGGCTAGCCTCTTTGAATTGCTAGTCATAGGGATATATGATATCCCTCCCAAGCACCTTAGTTTTACCACCCAGGAGAGGGTGGACATGATGGCCAGGTCTGTCAATAACCTTCCCAATGTGAGGGTGGAGAGCTATAAGGGACTCACCATAGCCTTTGCCCGCAAGGTCAAGGCTACCGTTCTGGTCAGGGGTCTCAGAATGAGTTCTGACTTTGAACGAGAGTTCGAAATGTCCTTAATGAACAAGAAGGTGGCCCCGGACATTGAGTCAATATTTCTAATGGCTAGTCTGGAATACCAATTTCTCAGCTCCAGTTTGCTTAAAGAAGTAGCCACACTGGGTGGTAGTCAGATGGTGAGAAGCCTGGTGCCACCACCCGTTTTGGAAGCTCTAAAGAAAAAGAACCTTATCTGAATCGAAAGAAAAGGCTGGATGGAAACAAGTAGTGCTGTGGACAGGGTTATCATAGAAGACGCCGGTGCGAGTATGAAGAAGCCAGATGTTCTGCAGCTTATTGACCAGGCCAAAGGCTTGGTGAAGACTGGCAGAAAGTTGCCGTTGAGCAACCAGACTTTAGTAGACCGAGAGTCACTGCTCAAGTTGCTTGAGGAGATACGCCTGGGACTACCTTCGAACATCAAGCTGGCTGCCCAGGTGTTGCAGCGGCGTGAGCGCATAATCAACCAGGCTCTGGCCGAGGCTCGGCGGATCCTGACGGCCAATGCTGAGACGCTGGAGGCTGAAGCTAAACAACATAGTTTGGTAAAGCTGGCCGAGAAAAAGGCTGAGGATATGATCAGACAGGCGGATAGTCAGGTCAGGTTGATGCTGGTTGATGCCGAAAAGCAAATAACAGTGCCCCGGGAGGATGCATCTCGGTTCTTGACAAGCGCTAAGCACAAATTGGGACAGGTAGTATCTCGTTTCCTGTTTCGCAAAGGTAGACAGTCTAGCTGAGAAAAGTATAAGGTCATTTAGCGCATTTGGAGTAGAGCAGCTAAATAGCTGATGCTTAAAATACATAAGGAGGTTGTCACGTGGCCTATCTGATTACCGAGGACTGTATAAGCTGTGGCGCTTGTGAGCCTGAATGCCCCAACAAGGCCATCAGCGAGGGGGACCCGATCTACAAAATAGACCCTACTCGCTGCACTGAGTGTGTTGGCTCCTACGCTAAGTCCAAGTGTGTTGAGGTTTGCCCTGTGGACTGTTGTGTCCCAAACGAAAAACACAAGGAAACCAAAGATGCACTTCTAGCAAAGTGGAAGAAGCTGCACCCAGGTGAAACACCCAAGTAACCTGTGAGTCCCGGTAGACCAACTGTAACATTCTCTTTGATAGTGATACGGCCTTCCTCAGGAGAGAAGTCTAAGGGGAAGGCCGTGTACTCTTTTGTTGGATAACTTGGCAGACTGTTAGCTAATCGTATGTCTTCGCCAGGCCCAGCGATGAAACACCGCCATCCACGAATATTATGGAACCGGTCATAAAGCTAGATTCGTCAGATGCCAGGAAGACTGCAGCCCCTGCTATGTCACTAGGTTTCCCTGGGCGGTTCAAAGGTATCCTGGACAGAAGTCTTGCTATTCGTTCCGGATTATCACTTGTGCCCAGAGTCCGTCTTATTGTTGACATCACTGGCCCCGGTGCAATACCATTCACCCTGATTTTGTATTGGGCGAGGCTGATGGCCATCGACTTGGTCAGCATCTTGAGCCCGCCCTTGGAGGCAGCGTAATGAGCCTCCACTCCGGTGGTAATTTCTTGACCCATTGATGTTATATTAATAATTACACCCCTGCGCTTTTGGTCTACCATATGTCTAGCCACCTTGCGGCTGCATAAGAAGGGTCCCTTTAAATCTATGCCAACAACCCGGTCGAACTCCGCCACCGACAGGTCCAGAAAAGGATAAAAACTGGTCACCCCGGCATTGTTTACCAGTATGTCGATATGACCGAAATCTGCCAGCACCTTATCCACCATTTTGTTCACTAAAGCCTCATCAGCTACATCTGTATATATTGCCTCCACCCGTCGGCCTAGTTTCTGCAACTCGGCAGCAGTAGCATTTGCGGCCTCTGTAGCTATATCTGCTATCACTACATCCGCACCTTCGCGCACATACGCTGTGGCTATCGCTTGCCCAATACCCATGGCGCCACCAGTTACTATTGCCACTTTGTTTTCCAGTCTCATTATCCCGCCCTTTCTCTATTTTGTTAGCCTCTAAAATTTTCAGCTAAGCAAAAATGTTAGACCAACAGTAGGCTCTTGTCAAGCCTGTTTCAGATTACTTCCTCATTCTCATCCTGATGACCTCCACGATTGTCATATTGAGCTTAGTCAAGTAATCGTTTGTAAAAAATCAACGTCCACTCTCTCCGTAGTTACCACAGCACGGTTAGCGAAATCCGGCCAGCCTGCCGAACCAGTTCCAAGTGTAATTTTCTATATACGCACCCTACTTTTATTAACTATGAACTTGGTTACTGCTCGACTTACTAACAACCTGAAATCCGATTAATATATAACGAGTGACTGAATATCAAACTGATTGTGATCCAGAAAATATTATACGTTAATAACTATTCTGCCTTCATATCTATACTATAATAATTACAGATCCTGCGCAAATAGACTATATTATTGACAATGTATCGTTCTAGATTCGCTATATTTTACATTATTATAGCGACGCACATCCAAAAGTGGTATTATTAAGCAGATCATCCCATGGTGTCCGTAGGCTTGAAGGTATCAACGTATGCATTATGTAGAATCTAAAAGGTGGTACAATTACTAGGCAGATCATCCTGGGGCGTCCGTAGTTTTAACGGAATCAACGCATATATTTTGTATAGGAGGTTAAGGATGAAAAAGGTTCGAGTAGGGGCGGGATCATCGGGTTGGCCCGACTATAAAGATGGGGCTCTCGATGTAGCCGAGCATGGGGACGTGGATTACATGGCCTTCGACCATTTGGCCGAGCTTACCATGGCTATCATGCAAAACCAGTACCAGAAGGACCCCAAGCGAGGTTACATACCTGAGGTTGAACCCCTTATGAAAGGTCTTCTCCCAATCTGGAAGAATAAGGGCAAACACATAAAGATGGTAAGCAACGGCGGGGGAGCTAATCCACCCGAGTGTGCTAACCAGGTGCTCAAGATCGTAAAGGACATGGATCTTGGCGGAATTAAGATCGGTGTTATCACTGGGGATACCATACCCCTTACTAAGCTTGATGAACTCGAGAAGAAGGGGTTTCAGTTTAAGAACATGGACACCGGAGAAGTAGGACTGGAAAAAGTCCGCAAGAAGCTGCTAGCTGCCTATGTATACATCGGCGCGGATAAGGTAATTGAGGCCTTCGACCAAGGCGCTGACCTAGTTATCGGCGGACGACTATCCGATAACTCTCTGTTCATCGGGCCGTTTATGCATGCCCTCGGATGGAAATACGGGGATGCCTACTGGGATCGAATAGGGTCTGGCGTAACCGTCGGACATATCCTCGAGTGCTCGAGCTGGAGCGCAGGCACATGCTCCAACCTTTGGGAACAGATAGAGTATCCCAAGGGCAACCCGGGCTTCCCTATCGTTGAGATGTATGAGAACGGCGACTGCATTGTAACCAAGACGCCGACATCAGGTGGTATGGTCAAGGTTCTCACACTGATGGAGCACTTGGTTTACGAGGTACACGACCCGCATAACTACATAATGCCCGACGGCATATCTGATATCACCGCTATAAAGCTTGAGCAGATGGGCAAGGATAAAGTTAAGATAACCAAGTACGGTGATGCCCCTCGCGGCAAGGCGCGACCGGAAAACCTTAAGCTGTGCGTTGCTTACAACGATGGCTTCATCGCCGAGGAGATTACTGTTATCAGTGGCCCCAAGGTGTTCAAGATGGCAGATAAGGCGCACGACTTCGTCTTGAAGCGCTTGGATTACCTCGGTCTCAAACCGAGAGAGGTACTGTGGTCGCTCGTCGGCTGGGACTCCCTGACCGGGCCTGCATCAAAGGCCCGCCCGGATCTTGAGCACGAGCCGCCTGAGCTAGGTATTAGGGTCGCCTTTAAGTGCGATACCAGGGAAGAGGCACGGGTATGTCGCACAGAGTGTGGCCATATGTGCTGGGCCTCAACTGGTGTAGGTACTGGTTTTACCAGCCCACCGGATATCCGACCAGTATTTGCTCTGTGGCCCACACTTATCCCGAGGCCTGAAGTGCCTCTCAAGCTAGATATGGTGGAGGTAAAATGATGGCTAATAAGAAAGTTAAACTGATGGACATATGCTGGTATCGCTCTGGCGACAAGGGCGATATCTCCAATATAGGTCTTATGGCCAAGACTAAGAAAGGCTATGAGATCATAAAGAAGGAAGTGACGCCTGCAAGGATCAAGGCACACTTCAAGGACTGGGTTAAGGGCGACATTGTCATCTATCCGATGGACAACTTCTGCGCCCTCGAGATCGTGATGTTCGGAGCACTTGGCGGCGGCGCTACCAAGACCCTTAGACTTGACCAGACTGGCAAGGCCATGAGTGTCGGGCTGGCCCGCATGGAGGTCGAAATAGACGAGAAGGACGTCAAAGCTGTAATAGGCCCTCCATACGATACAATGGCAAATCCCGAGAAATAGTTATAGGAGATTGTTATGCCTCTAACAGGGCCAGATGTCCTTCTTGTATGGAAGAAGGTTCTACGGCGTCAAGTGCGGCAATTGCTGCCATATCATTGTTCCAGCACAAAAACGGCAGAGCAAATCCTGGCGAAGGCTGTATATTAGTTAAACCTATTTATGAGACTAGACACTAGTTCTTAAACAGCCTCATGGTCTCACAGGCAGATTGGAGACTAGCCAGACAATCAGTCCGCGTTTCAGGTGGAGTTCAGCTCTCCCCGTTTCCATCAGAAACATAGGGTCTCCGCTGATTCTAAAGTTTTTTGTTCATGAGCGGCACCCCTAAGCTCGATGAGGTGGTGCCGCTCATCTTGAAGGGGACTCAATTGGCGCTTTAGCGTAATTTGGAAAGGAATGACCTCTGCATAGAGTTAGTTAAATCTCCATAGATAGCTGCTTTTACTTATAGTCATGGACAGCTTTGATATTTGTCATTTATTGTGCTATTTGTACATTATGATTGACAATTAATGCAAGACCTGTTTATAATAAGTTGCATAAAAAACTAAGGGGGTCTCAGGCGTCACATTGTTTTTTCGCTCGAAAAGGCAAGACCAACCGGAGACTGAAACATCCTCCTCGCAGGTCGTTGAAACACCGATTTGTATTAAGTCGACATAAGATAATTGAACCACTTTTGTAAGTAGATAAGGAGGCAATTATGGGTGCTGGCATCTTGGGATATGGAGTGTATATTCCCAAACTTCGTATTAAGCGTGAGGATATTGGTAAGGCCTGGGGAGGCCGTGGCAAAGGGGAAAACAGCGTAACCAATTATAATGAAGACGTCATCACTATGGCGGTGGAAGCCTCACAAAACGCCGTCAAAAACTCCGGTATCAACCCGGCTGATTTGGGCGCTATTTATTTGGGCACTGCCTCAGCCCCACAGATTGAGCAATCATCGGTAGGCATAATAGCGCTGACCCTTGGGTGCAAAACGGCTATTGACATGGCTGACTTTGGAGCTTCTCCTCGAGCTAGTGTCGCTGCGCTGAAGGCCTGTCTTGATGCCATAAATGCAGGGCGGATAAAATATGGCCTGGTAATTGGCTCAGATTGCCGCTTGGGTGAGCCAGGCAGCGAACAGGAGTCAAATATGGGCGCTGCTGCCGTCGCCTTTGTTCTGGGCAAAGATGATGTGGTAGTGCAAATAGAAAATATTCACACCTACGCCACCGCTTTCAGAGATGTTTGGCGAGCGGATGGCCAGAAATACATCCACATATTTGAGCCCAGGTACAACCGGGAGTATGGCTATGAACGCCATGTCAGAACGGCTGCAGGTAATCTGCTTAAGGACGCTGGACGGAGTATCACTGATTTTAAATATGTGGTATTTCAACAACCTGATGACAGACTTTATAAGACAGTTGCCAAATCTATCAAAGTGACACCAGAGCAGATGGACCCTGCCAGCATTTTCCCTGTAATAGGCGATTGTGGCTCTGCCTCTATGATGTTAGGCATGGCGACTATCCTTGATCGTGCTCAGCCTGGAGAACGCATACTGGCTGTCTCCTATGGCTCAGGTGCCAGCGATGCGCTTAGTCTGATAGTAAGTCAGCAGATTGATCAAAAGAGACCACAAGAACGTAACTACCAGAGCTATCTCAATAGCAAGGAATATATAGACTACTTTACTTTCCTGCGTCATGTAGGCGCGCTCAAGAAGCCAGGTAAGCCCGCCGATCTGGGTTTGCCTCCGATGACACCGCTAATTTCCAGCTACCGACAAGCACCTGAGTTGTTACAATTACTGGGAGGAAAATGCCAGAGTTGTGGCTACGTAAACTTTCCTCCATCAGAGCACCGCATCTGTATACGTTGTGGGAATACTAAATTCGATAGGGTAGCACTAGCGCGTCGGGGTAAGATTCATACCTATACCATAGCTTACACTCTGCCCCCTGGCTTTGACGAAATGCCCTTCCCAATGATCGTAGCCGATCTGGAAGATGGGGTGAAGCATCGGTCTGTGGGCACTGAGATGAAGCCTGAGCAGGTAAAGATAGGTGTGGATGTGGAGTTTGTACTGCGTATAATATCCACCGAGGATGGGGTGAATGTTTATGGCAACGTATTTCGGATTCCCAGAAAGTAAGGCCAAGGAGGTTTATCATGGGCTGGAATAAAGTCGCTGTAGTAGGCGTTGGTCTAATCAAGTTTGGCGAGCTTTTCGATAAAAGCTGGGAGGAGATGGTTGAGGAATCCTTTCTTAATTGTATCAATAGTGTAGACAAAGGTTTTGATCCTAAAGATATTAAGGCTGCCTGGCTGGGTGATTGCAATACTCGCACCCATGGGCATGCCACCATAAGCGGGACGGGCTTGACAGGCAATATCGGGTTGGCCGGGATACCCTGCACCCGTGTGGAAAACGGTTGTCCTACTGGCAGTGATGCCTTCCGCAACGGCTGTCTTGGGGTAGCCTCAGGAGTCTATGATGTAGTGCTGGTGGTCGGCGCTGAGAAAATGCGCGATGACTCTACAGCCAATCTGCTCAATTCGGCCACCAGGGGCCATCCCGTTCTCATGCGCGGGGAAACAGCACCAAGCCAATTCGCTCCGCTAGCTACGCGGCATATGTATGAGTTCGGCACTACCAAGCAGCAACTGGCTATGGTGGCAGTAAAGAACCGTAGCAACGGTCTTTTAGACCCATACTCTCATTTTCAGAGTCCCACAACCCTTGATGATGTGCTCAATGCACCTATGGTCTGCTCGCCTTTCGGTCTTTTCGATTGCTGCCCTCAAACAGACGGGGCTGCGGCGGTTATCCTGGTGAGGGCTGACCTGGCTAAGAAATACACTGATAAGCCGGTATATGTGGCAGGTTTTGGCATGGGCACCGATACCTTCTACTTACATGAGAAGGAAAACTTCACTGAGTTTATAGCCACAGTGCGGGCGGCCAAGCAGGCTTATGCTATGGCTGGCATCGGGCCTGAGGACATTGATTTGGCCGAGGTACACGACTGCTTTAGTTGGACCGAGATAGTGGATTATGAAGACCTGGGCTTCTGCCCTAAAGGCCAGGGAGGCAAGTTCGTTGAGCTGGGCCACTCAAAGATCGGTGGCAAGCTGCCAGTGAACCCCAGTGGCGGTCTGCTCACTAAGGGACATCCTCTGGGTGCCACCGGTGTGGCCCAGATGTGTGAGCTTTTCTGGCAGTTGCGCCAGGAAGTACCCAAGCAGAACCCCAAGCGCCAGGTGGCGATTAAGAAAGGCTACGGGCTGCAACACAACGTTGGCGGCCGTGGTATATCCAACTCGGTGGTCACCATACTCACCGTAAAACCCTGAGTAGGCAGGGCACATCAGAGTAACATATATCCCACCGGGGGTCTGGAAGGTGTCTGATAGATCCCTTTCTAGACCCGCCCCGGAGGGGAAACAGCTCGTATATACCGGCAGTGTCCTGCCCTGGACAAGAGGTTAGCCCAGAAAGTCCAAGCGACTGTGAAAGAGATGTTGATGATATGGTTCAGGAGGTCTTCCCGGGATTCAAAAAAGCCTTTGAGTTGAGAGAATATTGCTTCCATTTCCCTCTGTGGCATTATCAACACACCTGGTACAAGGAGATTACTTACCACTCAACCTCGGCGCAGAACCTATTCTTCGTTGGTGACTGTGTTGACTCTCAGGAGAGCATGTGTTTAGATGGCAACGCCAGCATCGGTATGTTCTGCGCCAGAGCCATGTTGAGGCTTGAGGCTAGGTGAGGCGTTCGATGGAACAAACAACCTCACCAAGCTCAGAAAGACCAAGCTCTGGCAACCATCTGGCTTTGAAAACAAAACAACGCTCAGAGGGCCTCCTTTGAAGATTTTACTTTCAACAGAATGATTTACGCCTGAGAAGCAGCAAATGCACACTATGTAAACTAAGGAGGAAGGCGACATGAGCATATGTTACCAGGGTAAGACATTGAAGGAAGTAGTGCAGGAGAGGGAGCGCCTTTTCAAGGAAACGGGTTATGCTTATGGCCTGGAGAAGCTGGAGTTGGTGGAAAGTGATCCAGCCAAGTTTATGAGGTTCCAGTTCAGGTTGGTAGCTGCCTGCATAAACGCACGGGAGACGGCAAAAATGATCTCAGCCAATCCCATGTCCTTGCAGCAAGGCGAGCTATTGTACCTGCTGGCAAACCCGGAGGGAGATTGCGTGGCTGCTTCCTATGGGCTAGCCGGCCATGTCCAATCTTTCCCTTTCATAGTCCGTTCTATGGCTGACTTGGGGTTTGAAGAAGACCCCGGCATAAATGTAGGGGATATCTTTGCCACCAATGACGCCTTATACGGTGCTCCGCACAACGCTGACAATTACACCTGGGTGCCCATATTCTACAAAGATGAGCTGGTTGGCTGGACAGTGGGTCTGAACCATATTGTGGATGTGGGAGGCATTCAGCCCGGCGGCATGGGTACCATTTCCACCAGCGTTTTCACAGACGGCTTCACCTATCCGCCCACTAAAACAGGGGCCAACTTCAAGCAGCACAAGTGGTGGGACTTGCACTGGAAAAGGCGGACTCGGACAGGCGCATTCAATATCCTGGATGATAAGATGAGAGCCGCCGGAGCGGTGGCACTGCACGATGCGGTTCAGAAGATTGTGGAGGAGTTCGGGGTCGATTACTACAGGAAGGCCTTGAGAGAGATCCTCGAGCGGGAGAGGAGGATGCTGATACAGAGGATAAAGGCTCAGGCTATCCCTGGTAAATACCACTGGCTTCACCTCAGCATGGTAAAGTACAAAGGTGTATTAGGCAAGCTGTGGGCGGGCTCTAACCGGGATTGGCTTCTTCACGAGCCCGGTGAGTTTCAAGTCCTCCCTGATGGCAGGATACTCCTGGACGTCGAAGGGTTGACTAGCGAAGGCGATTTCCACTGTAATGCCTACGAGTCCGGAGTAAGGATGACGGCCTCCATCGCCGCCTGGCCGATGTTCGCCTATACCTCCACTATAAATACCTCTCTGATGTATATGACTGAGTTCAACCTGCCTCCTGGCAGCATGTTTAACCCGCAAAACCCCTTTGCAGCCACAGTCCTGGGTCTAGCAGAGAGCGCACATTACATGTTTATGATTTTCAACTGCCTGAGCTATGCATATTTTGCCAGGGGCTTTCTGGAGGAGTGCTTCCCGCAGGATCCCTATGGCGGCGCTTACGGTCTGGCCGGGGTTATGGCTGACGGATTCCGCTGGGCTGGTGGAGACATGACACTGGTAACCTGCGCTAGCACGGGCGGACTTCCTTATAAAGACGGTGAGCCTGCCTATTTCTGCGCCCCCAACCCGGCACCTGACCAGGGCGAGACGGAGCTGGGAGAATTCATACAGCCAACTAATTTGAACATAGGCAGAAAGCTGATTCCAGATTATTGTGCACACGGCAAGTTCAGAGGCGGGCTGGGCATAGGCCTGTGTCAACTGATTGTTGACCCGGGGCAATCGTTAATCGTAGCTGCTTTTGCTAGCGGCAACGGCATGGGCGGTATGGCTATGGGCAGGTGTGGTGGCTATCCGGCTCTAAACTCTGTCGTTGGCTTTGCTCACGACACCAACATGAGACAAATTATAAAGGAGGGCAAGCCCTATCCCACGGATTTCACTGAGGTGAGGAGGTGGCTCAAAGAGGGCAAGTTAAAGGCAGGGAGTGTAGAGGCTTTTCAGGGTCCGACCCCCAACATTCTGTGTAAGGACGGCGATTTGTTTTCCTCTGCTGGTAATGCCAATGGTGCCTGGGGAGACCCGCTGGAGAGAGATTTCAGCCGGGTGGAGAACGATGTGAAATATGGCTGGATTACACCTGATGTAGCCAGGGCTGTTTACGGGGTGGTAGTTGACGAGAAGGGGCAAGTAAGAGTGGCTGAGAGCAATGAGCTGCGGCGGCAGATGCGGCAAAAGAGAAAGGCGAGGTCGGTTGATGCCAAAGAGTGGTGGAAGAAGGAGAAAGAGCAGGTAATGAGAAAAGAGTTCCAGGAAGATGTACGCAACATGTACGCCGACAGCCTGAAATATGACAAGTTCCGCCGAGAGTTCACCGGCATGTGGCAATTGCCGCAGGACTACCGGCTGTAAAAAGGAGTGGACATCGAGAAGCGAGACGAGCGTGTCACTAAAGATAACCTGAAGCTCCTGGCAATAATGATTTAGTGACAGATTAGTGGAAGATCCTTGGGGAAGACACACAAGGCTTGGTCATATTATCAGTGAAGGAGGAGAACTATGGTAGTGAAACGGTTTTTTCTGCTGCTCTTGGCGCTGAGCTTGCTACTTGTGCTGTTGCCAGCCTGTGGCGGCGGAGGCGGGGAGAAGACCTCTACTGCAAATGTTACACCCACTACCGCAGCAACGACGCCACCGGCGGTGACGCCCACCCCAGCACCATCCGGGCCGGTGAAAATCGGTGTGGTGCATGATTGGAGCGGTGCTTGGGCCGTCTCAGGTATATACTATATGGACCATCTGATTAAGTTGGTGGAAAAGCAGATGAAAGACCAGGGTGGCATCCTGGGAGGGCGGGAGGTAAAGCTACTTAAATATGATGGTGCCAGCACCGTGGCGGGAATACAGACTGCTGCTCAGAAGGCTTATTATGATGGGGTATCAGTGCTGGTCGAGGGTGGCACTGCATCAGTCAATGGCCAGGTTGTGTCTGACTTCGCTGAAAAGAACCAGATTCTGTTTGTTGACCTGATAATCTTGCCCTATGACGTATCCAATCTCAAGTTCACCATCCGGGGTGCATACCGTTTGGCCGACATGACCCTTGAGGCCGAATACGCAATAAAGGTATTGAAAGCCAAGAAGGTAGCTATCATAGGCAGAGAGCTTGAGGAGTCACGCCATTTTGCCGATTTGTGGGTAGATATGGTAAAACAGAGCGGAGGCGAAATCGTCTACAAGGATTTCGTGGCCCCAGGTACAGCGGATATGAGCCCTTATATCACCAAAATCCAGTACTCCAAGCCTGATGTACTGCTCACTGACTTGAGCATGGACAGCTATGCCACGATAGCGGCACAGATCGTGGGGTTGGGCGGTTGGGGCAACATAAAAGTGATATGCAATATGGCGGCTGCTTTGCAGGTGGGCAAGCCCGGCGCTGAGGGTTGGTATATCTACGCACGCTGGTTGCCAGGTCTGGACAATCCCGGTTCCAAGAAGTTTGAACAGGATTATCAGGCAATGTTCGGTAGTGCGCCCGATTGTGTCATGGAGTTGATGTATGAGCCTCTGTGGCTAGCCATTGAGGCCATTAAACTGGCAGGCACTGATACTGACCGGGTAGCCATAGCTCAGGCGGCCCGTTCGGGAAATCTAGCTTGGGAGACCCCTTTGAGCTACATCCGCTGGGGCACTGATGGTGAGCCAATCGTGCAGTTCCAGTTACTGGCGCAAGTGAAGGATAAGAAGATGGTTCCCGTCCCGGCATGGCAGTAATGTCCTGTGTCTGAGCTTGGTTTGGTAGACAGGCTGCCTTTGGGCGAAGCTTGCCACTATCATATAGATTCTGAGTCATTACATCGAAAATACGTAATTTTTCGTTCGCACTGAGTTGTGAACCTGTCAAACAATCGAAGTGCGAGCCATTTGAGCCGTTCATGCTTCGACCAAGCCTGTCCTGAGCCTGCCGAAGGGCTCAATCATATTTACATAAATAGTTGTTACAGCGGCCTGTCCAGTAAGGGAGCAAAAAGATGCAGCTAGTCAGATTATTCCAACCAGGGAAGCTCGGAAGACTGGAACTAAAGAATAGGCTTGTCATGCCCGCCATGGGCACTCCTTTGGCCAGCCCTGATGGCCAGGTGACCAGCCGGATGATTGACTACTATGTGGAGAGGGCCAAAGGCGGTGTGGGGCTGATAGTCACCCAGTTCTCCTGCATAAGTCCTGATTCTGGTCCTCCTCGTTCACTGTGCATCTATGATGACAAGTTTATCCCAGGGTTGCGCGAGCTTGTGGCGGCGGTGCATGAACATGGCGCTAAGATAGCCGTCCAAACGTGCCATCTGGGCACGATAATGGAGCAGGTGGGTTACCCCAAAGACACAAAGATTGCGGTCCCCTCAATGTTGCCCTGGATGGAAGAGAAAGGCTGTTTCAAGGAGACCTCAGCAGGTGATATTGAGCGCTATGTGGAGGATTTCGCCGAGGCGACCAGGCGCGCCAGAGAGGCCGGCTTCGATGCGGTAGAGTTTCATGCCTGCCATGGATGTCTGCTCAGTTCGTTTCTTTCTCCAGCTCTAAATCGGAGAAACGATGAGTATGGCGGGAGCACTGAGAACAGGGCCAGGTTTGCCTGCCGGATTCTGGCCCGGTCAAGGCAGAAAGTGGGGCCAGCTTTCCCCCTGATATTCAGAATAAATGGCGATGATGACTATGAGCAAGGCGCCCGGTCGGATGATGCTGCTCGTCAGGCCGTGCTCCTGGAAGAGGCCGGTGCCGATGCTATCAGCGTCTCCGCCGGCCTGGAATTCTGGTCCCCCTTGAGCCTCCCGTGCTACATTTACCCTGCTGGTGTCAATGTCCCGCTGGCAGCGGCAGTGAAAAAAGCCGTCAGGGTTCCCGTAATCGCTGTGGGCAAGATTGACCCTGTGCTTGGTGAACGCATTCTGGAAGAGGGCAAGGCGGATTTCATTGCCCTGGGCAGACCGCTGCTAGCCGACCCTCACCTGCCCAATAAAGCCAGGGAAGGCAGACTGGAAGACATCCGCCGGTGCATTTATTGCAACAATTGTCTGGTCACCAGCAAAAGGCGGGTTCGTTCCTGCACGGTGAACCCCTTCCTGTTCAGAGAGAGCGAGTATCCTCCAAAGCCTGCGCCAGTCAGGAAAAGGGTGGTGGTCATCGGTGGCGGGCTGGCCGGTATGCAGGCCGCAGCTATCCTGGGACAACAAGGCCACGATGTTTCTCTTTATGAGCGTGAACATGATCTTGGCGGGCAGTGGAAGGTGGCCTTTGCCCTGAAGGCCAAGCAATCCTACGCCACCTTTGTTGACCATCTATCACAGAGCCTGTCTCAGGCGAAGGTCAAAGTGCATACCGGGATAGAGGTCACCAGGGAGCTTATCCTGCAGCTTAGGCCAGATGCGGTGGTACTGGCTACCGGCGCTGTCCCGCTGACTATGAACGTCCTGGGGGCTAAAGGCAAGAACGTAGTCCAGGCGAACGATGTGATAATGGGGCGGGTGGAGGTGGGACGCAGGGTGGTGGTTCTGGGAGGACGTTTTCTAGGGATGGAAATGGCCATAGACCTTGCAGAGCGTGGCAAGGAAGTGTCCCTGGTTAGCAGGAGTCGCATCAGCGGCAAGAAGAGGCCTATTGAACGTCACACCTATAAGGCTCTTATGAGGCGGCTTATTGAGCTGCGTGTTCCTCTCTATCCCAATTGCTCGGTAATAGAGATAACGGGGAAAGGCGTCTATGTGGAGCACAACGAGGGCGCTTTCTTGCTGGAAGCCGATACCGTGGTTTTGGCTGTGGGGACTAAGAGCCAGAACAACCTTGCCAATGAGTTGAAAGGCGTGGTTTCTGAGCTATACCAGATAGGTGATTGCGTCGAGCCTGAAGACGCCGCCACGGCCACTTATGAAGCGGCCAGGGTGGCCCTGCAAATATGATGACATTCTGAACGTGGATGCCAGAAGGGGTGAAAATCCCCTTTGGCCAAGCTGATTAAGACTCCTTCAGCAGTCTCTACACATAATATTTGACACTACCTCAGGCAGCTTCGTTGTCTTGACGTAATTGAAGCAAAGGTCTATCATGTTACTAGTCCCCAATTTGTCCGAGAAGATGATGAAAGTGCTACAAAGTCGTTCCTACGCGCCCTAGGTTATGCGTTCCCAACGTTGATAAGGAGGACAATATGTGTAAGAAAGTCATCAGCATTCTAGGGGTGTGTTTGCTGTTGCTCGGGGCAGCTTTGCTGGTGCCCGCCTGCGGCAAAGAGAAGGAAGAAACTCCTGCACCCACAGCCACGCCTTCGGCCGACAGGATGGATACAAAGATAGGTGTTTCCGCCCTCGTAGCGTTGGCAGATAGCCATATCTCAAGCTATGCCAATGCGCTGGAAGCCCTGGCCATGACACAGGAGGTTCAGTCTGGTAATTGGGAAGAGATGGTTGGTCTTCTCAAAAACGTTGAGCAGGCTCAGGTACCTGGAACCATGTGGTTTGTATTGCCGGATGGGTCATATTCCACTGTTGCGCAGGGAAAGACAGACAAGAATCTTTCAGACCGGTCCTACTTCCCTGGGTTGATGGCTGGTAACAAGGTGCTCGGTGACGTGGTGTTCAGCAAATCCACCGGCAAGAAGTCGCTTATCGCTGCGTCGCCTGTGGTGAGAGATGGGAAGGTCATCGGAGGCCTGGGTGTCTCGATTTTCCTGGATGATTTGAGCAAGACCCTCGTCAAAGAGCTAGGGCTGTCAGAAGATATGGTGTTCTACGCCACTACCGACACTGGTGATGTAGTACTTCATTCAGACGTTCAATTGATCACCCAGGAAAAGCCTGTTCTTTCGCAAGAAGTGGTGTTTGAGACATCGCCGCTCACTGGATGGCGCTTTGCGCTGGGATTCAAAGACTAGGCTTGAGATGGTTTGCTTGTCTCTGGATCTGACGAAGTAGATTGGGGGCTTGGGCGGGGAAGCGCAGAAGGAGAACAAGAGATGACTGCGAAAGAAGGAAACGAGGCAAAGCAGGCCGCTGAGATTCTGCTCAGGGCAAAATATGTGGTAGCGCTGACCGGCGCCGGGATTTCTGTGGAGAGTGGCATCAGGCCTTTCCGCGGGCCCGGTGGCCTGTGGACAGAGCACGGAGAACCTCCCATGGATAGTTACCAGAGGTTTCTAGCCGATCCCAAGGGGGAATGGGAACGTCTGCTGCAAAAGCAGGGCTATATCAGAGTACTCATCGAGGCTCTGGAGGGGGCTAAACCCAACCCTGGGCACACCGCACTGGCCGAACTGGAACAACTCGGAGTCTTAAAACACCTCATCACTCAGAATGTTGATAACCTACACCGCGCTGCGGGTAGCCAGAATGTGGCTGAGATCCACGGCAATATGTTCCTCGTCCGCTGCCTCAAGTGTAGCGCCCGCTATCCTAGAGGGGAGATATCTACAGAAGTTCTGCCCCCCAGATGTCCCAAATGCAAGGGAATCATGAAGACGGATGGGGTGATGTTCGGAGAGCCTATCCCTGTAGATGTCCTCAAGGTGTGCGAGGCGGAAACCGGTAAGTGCGACTGCATGCTGGTAGTGGGCACTTCTGCTTTTGTCTATCCAGCCGCAGGCTTCCCCTTTGAAGTCTGCAGGAGGGGAGGCGTTCTGGTGGAGGTCAATCCCTATGAGACCCCCAATACCAGTTATAGCCTGGTCAGCCTCCGTGGCGCTGCTGGCAAGGTTCTGCCTGAACTCGTATCTGCGGTCAAAGCAATGATGAAGTGAATAGGTCAGCGTGATCCAGGCGCTAGCCTCAGCTAGTTGCCGCCGAACATTTCAACGTATTGGCGCTTTACCACCTCATCATACTCCTTCACAACCCTGCGCACCACCTCGCCAGCAGTGAGGATTTCTCTTATCATTCCAGACCCAGCCCCCATTGCTAATGTACCTTCCTCTATATTGCCTGCAATCAGGGCACCTGGCAAACGGCGCCATTCGCCTAGGCTGGGGCAAGTGCGCTCATACTCGCGAAGCTCTTTGAAAGAAGCCCCTCGTGCCTCAAGCTCCATGTGCCTTTTGGTATACTCATTCTTCAAGCAACGAGAGAGGCCGGTTTTTCTGCCAAAGGCTACAGTGCTTGTATCAGTGGCTCTGATAATTGACTCCTTCACAGCGGGATGCGCAGCACATTCAATAGTGGCAAGAAACCGTGTTCCCATATAGACTGCCTGTGCCCCTAGGGCAAAAGCTGCTGCCGCTCCGCGGCCATCGACGATGCCACCACCGGCGATCACCGGTATCTTTACTGCATCAACTACCTGAGGCACCAGTACAAACGTAGTCGATTCCTCTCCCCCCAGGTGTCCACCTCCCTCATATCCCTCACAGACCACGGCATCCACACCATCCATCTCTGCCTTTTTAGCATGTTCCACCGATCCCACAGCGTGGATAACCTTGATTCCAACGGCTTTCAGTTTCGCAGTGTATGGTTGAGAGGAACCCATTGACACCACAGCGATAGGCAGCCGTTCTTGAATAGCAACCTCCACCAGTCTGTCAGTTATTTCTCTTTGCTTGCCCCAGCCCACCGGGATATTGGCAGCAAAAGGCTTGCTGGTGATAGTCCTCGTCCGCCTGATCTGCTCCCTGAAGCATCTCGTTGCGGCTTCCACATCACGAGCCTCTCTTTGTCTGGTCATGCCAGCGTTCGGGCCGATAGTGCCAAGACCCCCTGCCTCAGAGACCGCCGCCGCCAGTTCGGCAGTGGCCACCCATGACATAGGGGCTTGAATTACTGGGTAGTTGATACCAAGCAACTGGCAGAGAGGTGTCCTTTTCATTTTTCCTCCTTGAATCATGGATTACGCTATTATACTATCGCCTGCCACAAGCGACATGAGATCCGCAATACCGTGCCCTCTTCTTGACATAATCTGTCTTCTCGTTGAATCGCCATGGTCTCAAATCCTGTTTGGCTCAGAAGGGTCTTTAACCTCATGGCTGGGGTTGCCAAGCTGCAAGTCAGTGGCATATTTGAGATAGAGTATGTCCTTGGGAGACTTCCCCTTCAACCTTGGCTCTACTTGTTGGAGAAGTTTCAGTCCTAAGGCATCCAGCCCCACAGGATCAGAGCCAGCCAGCATGAACCCCAGACTTCTTTTCTTTCCCCCGTGTCTTACTTCATTAGTGGTTATCAACGTTTCTACAGCGTCCACAATGTAAAAATTGGGCTTAATGATTCGGTTAAGCTGAGCAATGGCCTGATGAATATCTTTGCCACCAAAATGTAGCTTGGTTCTCTCCCTCTTGGAAAGAAGACCAAACTGGTTCTTGAGAGCTCCGGTAAACTGGCAAATTGAGTGGGATTTCAACACTGGTAAGGAGAGGATGAAATCGTATTGGAAGGGAAGGGAGGATAGCTCCAGGGTGAAGTCCCCTGACTGCACTGTTCTCATTTCACTCTTGATAAGGTCTAGCAGCGGGACATCAAGCGAGTCACAAATCCCCTTTAGCTGGTGGTGTTCAAGTATCCTCTTGCTATCGCCGGCATCTGTCGCTGGCCCGTCAGCAACAACAACCTCCTTTTGGTGACCCAGGAAATAGTCCAGGCAAGCCAGGAGCACAACGGGATGGGTGGTGCTCGGATAAGGTTCGTCAGATACGATGTTGGGCTTGATCAAGACCTTCTTGACCCCTTGAATTTGCTTATTGATCTCGATCCTCAGAACCTCTTTGACGAACTTTTCCCTGTCTTGCGTTTCCTGGAGGTAAATCATGGAGCTATGCCATCTCCGTACCTGTTTTTCATGTGGAACGCCTTGCCCCGAGCGCATTCAGGTTGGCTTGTAGCAGATGCCTGGCCTCGGGTACTATTTTAACTGAAACGGTTGAAAGCAGACAAATCAGGAAGAACACTGGCCCTATACTTTACTTTTTCAGGGAAAGTGGCATATAATAATTGCTAATTGAATATGACCCTCGTTAGGTGAGGCGTCTGCGTGTGACACAGGCCGCTGCCCCGAATCGTCGAGAGACGTCCAGGGGTAGACCAGGTCGGGCCGGCTTAAGGCTTGACTCAAAGTGGCTGGAGTAAATCCCTACGCTACGCAGTGCCAAAGCTCGACTAGTGGGGGCAGGCATCCGATGAAAATTGGATGCCTAATCCAAGAAGTGTAGTTTAATCAGTGGCTTTTTGAGGCCTGGAGGGGTAGAGGCTGGTTAAATGCTGAACTAAACTATACTGAGATTGGTAAGTTCTTGAGCCTCCCTGTTAGAGCAACGGGGAGGCTCATTGTTTTCAGGAGTAGTGAAGAATCTAGATACAAAGGTTCAATCCAAAAAGGTCATTAGACATGAGTTTCCTGGCCAGACTATTCTATAAGTACCGCAGAATTGCTAAGGCGCTAAAGCTATTCCTGATAATCGCTGGGCCGGGCATCATTGTCATGGTGGCGGATAACGATGCCGGCGGTATTACCACCTATACAGCAACGGGCTCCAAGTTCGGTTACGGCCTTATTTGGTTTCTGGTGCTACTGGGACCGATAGCTTACATCGTACAGGAGATGACGGTACGCCTGGGAGCGGTAACAAAGCGCGGTCATGCTGAGGCCATTTTCGACGCTTTCGGTCCGTTCTGGGGCTGGTTTTCCCTGATTGACTTGGGCCTGGTAGATTGGCTCACCTTGATTACCGAGTTTATCGGTATGACCGCGGCGCTCAGTATATTCCATGTCCCCCCCCTTGCCACCGTTATTGGCGTTTCCATTCTCATGGGTATAATGGTTATGCAGGGGCGCTACTGGACCTGGGAAAAAATGGTCTTGCTATTCTGCGCCTTGAATCTAATTTATATCCCCGCTGCTTTCCTGGTTCACCCCTCGGTTTCCAACATATTTAACCAAGGCATAGTACCCCATTTGCCCGGCGGGTTTAACAATGAGACCTTCTTTTTCCTGATGGCTAATATCGGGACAACCATTGCTCCCTGGATGGTGTTTTTCCAGCAGAGCTCAGTGGTAGATAAGCGCCTGCAGGAAAAGGACATTCCGTGGGAACGAGTGGATACTGCCGTCGGTGCCCTATTCACCGTGGTGGTCGCCGTTTTCTGTGTTATTGTCACCGGCACTCTCCTCAGCGGGGTGCCTGTGGAAAGCGCTGCGCAGGCTGCCCAGATGCTCAGGCCCATAAATAATTACGTTGGCACGTTTTTGGCCATCGGTCTCTTCGATGCCGGACTCTTGGGCGCAGTCTGCATATCTCTGACCACCTCGTGGGCTTTTGGTGAGGTCTTTGGCTGGGCGCATTCCCTAAACTATAAAGCCAAGGAAGCTCCCTGGTTCTATGGCGCCTACTTTTTTGCCATAATTAGCGCTGCCACTGTGGTGCTAATCCCAGGATCGCCTCTCGTTCTCATTACACTTTTCGTGCAGGTAATGGCGGTAACGCTGCTGCCGGCCGCCTTAGTTTTCTTGCTGCTGCTCCTCAACAATGAGGAGCTTATGGGAAAATATAAAAATACTAAGTTCCAAAATATTGTCGGCTTTAGCATTGTCATCGGTATAGTAATTCTGTCTACCATGTATAGCGTCGGGGTGCTCTTCCCCAAACTTCTTGGATAGTCATCAGGAGAGAAAAATATGGGGCAAATATTCAAAGAGCCACCAGGCAAGATGATCGGTGAATTCCTCCGGAGCCGATTCTATACCATCAGGCAAATAAACAAAAAGTATGCCATTCCGCGCATAAAGACGACCAGGATAGTCAGAGTCAGCCTGTTCATGCTGAGAATTTATCTGCTTATCATGGTTGTGATATTGATTTATAAATTTACCACGCTCGTTATATAATAGGGTAAAGGTTAAATATGAACACTTCTATAAATGGAAAGCAGTCAGCCCCATCGTATCTCCTGAGCAACCTTCTGGGCGCAAAGGTCACTCTCAAGGGGAAAAAGATTGGCAAGTTTGCCGATGTCGCCATCATTGACGGGGACGTAGCCGCTGAGGTAACACATTTTTTAATCACACGTCCCTTCGGAAACCCGTCTCTGCTTGTGCCCTGGGAAAAAGTCAAATCGATAACCAACAATGAGATCGTCATTGATGTTGAGGACCTACACAAGTATGAAGGGGAACCCGCAAGTGGAACAGTATTACTGAGAGACCATGTATTGGATAAAAAAGTTCTTGACGTTGAGGGGCGGGAAGTGGAAGTAGTCTATGATGTGAGATTGGTCCTTTTGCATAATAAGCTGTATATCACCGAAGTGGACGTTAGCAGGTCTGGACTGATTCGTCGTATTGGTTTGACACGTCTAGCCGATTTCATCTACAACTTAGTTAATCGAATGAAAAGCGAGCCAATTCCCTGGAGCTACATCGAGCCTTTGCCGACGGGTATCTCCAGCTTTAAGGGGGACCTGAAACTGAAAATCGTTAAGGAAAGACTGTCTGAGATGCATCCAGTAGACGTGGCGGATATCCTGGAAAAAATGGAGCCGGAGCAGCGAGTGGCCGTCTTTGACCAGCTTGATACCAGCCATGCTTCAGATACCCTGGAAGAGATTGATCCAAGTGTCCAGAGGATGATCCTTTCCTCCTTGTCCAGAGAGAAAATCGCTCGGCTAATCAATGAGATGACACCGGGGCAGGCTGCGGATGTTCTAGCTGTTCTTCCCTCCTCAGAAATGAGAGATATTCTGGAACTGCTAGATAGCGAAAATGCTAAAAAGATCCAGTCCATTTTGGAAAGGCACGAGGAAAAGATTCTGAATTTTGCCACTTCTAACTTTTTGAAATTTGCCCCTGAACTGACGGTAAAGCAAGCACGGAGGCAATATGGTCGGGTTGCCAGCGTGTCAGATGTGATAATGTATCTCTATATTGTTGATGAGCAAGATAAGCTGTTGGGCGTTGTCGATATACGGGAGCTAATAAAAGCAAACGACGATGTCCAGCTCAAAGACATTATGGGGCAGATTGTGGCTAGTTTGAATCCTGAAAGTACTTTAAGACAGGCTGTGGCAATGTTTAGCCGATACAGCTTTCGAGCAATCCCCATAGTTGATGACACAGATAAAATCCTGGGCGTAGTGTCCTGGAGGGACATGGTCACGCTCAAACATCATTTTCTGGAATAGCTCGTGGAGCCTGGCCTCAGTTGATGCTGACGATTCACACAGATGTGTATTTGAATCTCGGAGGTAACATGTCTCGTGTTCAAATGATACAGGAAGATCAAGCGCCACCGGAAGTGAAAGAGGTATACGATAACCTCAAAAAGAACAGAGCCAAAGTCCTTAACCTGTACCGGACGTTGGCTCACAACCCCAAGGCGATGCTCAATTTCCTGCGTCTGGGCAACTCACTACTTGTGGGGACAGAACTTTCCTCGAAACTGCGCGAGCTTGCCATCCTGAGAATTGCCAGGCTAGCCGGAAGCGAGTATGAATGGGCGCAGCATTACCCCATAGCGCTGGAAGTGGGCGTAAGCCGTGAGCAAACCCAGACAATCTCACACTGGAGCACGTCAACAAACTTCAGCGAGATGGAGCGTGCTGTGCTTCAGTACACCGACGAGGTTGCGCAAAACGTCCAGGTAAGAGACGAAACCTATAGGACGCTCCAGAAATATCTGAACGAACGAGGTATCGTTGAATTGACGCTATCGATCGGCTATTGGGGAATGGTTGCCCGGGTGCTGGTGCCGCTTCAGGTTGACATAGACACGCAATCGATAGGCTCAACGCAGGAACTCATGGGGCACAAAACCTAACCCTGTGCGCATGGCGCTGAAGATTTGCCCAACAATCAAATCAAACTTATGGCTAGGGTAACCTATCCGACTGTGGCGGACCCTAGCCATGCTAGCCTCAGATAGAGGATATCCCTTAACCAAATAAAGGAGGATTATCTGGGAGCTATTTCTCTCTAGGCTCTGGATGGAAGACTGACCACTGCGGTGGCCGGCGCCGCTTTCTCTCCCTTAGGGTTCTCGGCCCAGATCTCGCATTCCACCAGATTCTCTTTGTCCTGAGTGTATTTCTTGGTTACCTTACCTTTGCAAGTTACATCCTGCCCCGGGAAGAGCATGCCCCGGAAGGCAACGCTGAATTTTTTTAACGTCCCTTCATCGCCTATCCAGCCGGTTAGCAACTGACACAAATATGAGGCTGTCAGCCAGCCGTGAATGATGACTCCGGGCAGGTTTTGAGCGAGAGCAACGTCTTTATCGTAATGTATCTCATTATAGTCGCTGCTGGCGCCAGCCCACATAACCAGTTGTCTGGTTTTAGGATGCCTGACAATAGCGGGTATATCGCTGCCTACTGCTACATCTTCATAATAAAGCTGCTTGGCCATCATTCTCCCTTCGCGATAAATAATATTGATTGGTTGACTTGAGATATTCGGGAGATCTATCTAGAACCGCATTCCCCTGATCCGCATCGTGGCTACTACCTCACCCTTTTGATTGGTATAGGTTCTCTCAGTAGCCGACACTATCATCTGACCTGATTTGCCTTCCTTTACGTCGAGCTCAGTGACTTTGGCGGTCACAGTGATCACGTCTCCCGGCTTGATGGGCTTGAAGAATTCCAGGTCTACCCCGGCGTTAACTCCCCTCTTTTGAGGGAGGTTTAGCTTCATCATCCACTCGTCGGCCTCTGTCATTCTAAAGGATGATATGAAGGTTGGTGGAGCGATGATGCTGCCAAACTTGGTTTTCTTGGCATATGCTTCGTCCTGAAACAGGGGATTGGGGTCTTGTATTGCCAGTGTCAGCTTCTTTATGGCGCCCTTCTCAACCTCGTACACAACCGGTTTGAATGTGTGTCCCACCAATTTTTTCAGCTCATCGACAGTCATTGAGCCTTCTGCCACTGTTATTTACCTCCTTTGTATGAGTACGTCTGCTGGGTTATACCGCATCCGCCTGTCCCCTCAGCGTTATTATAACACGGCATCAGTGGCTTGAGTAGATTATTCGCCGCAGGGCTTATTGGCGGCAGATTTTTGGCGGCGGCTGGCAAAAACCTGCCGGCAAAAATCACCGAGACGGCGCTGAAAGAGGTGTGTGGATCAATCTTAGCTTTATTTGTGGCGCGCCCGGAGGGATTCGAACCCACGACCCTTGGTTCCGAAGACCAATGCTCTATCCCCTGAGCTACGGGCGCATGAAGCTGATTTTTGACTACCTGTGCTGCATCTTTTTCATGTTCATTATACCTTGCAGTGAATACCTGGTCAAAGCGTTTGGCCGCTGATTCCGGAAGGCGAACCTCTTGCGTCCTAGCTGTAACTCGTGTTGAAGCGGGGTTGTCAAAAGTACTCGGTCTTTGTACACCCTGCAGTGCCATGCTGGCTTTTTCGACCTCGACACTGTAGAATGCTGATAGCTGATACCTAATCCATAGTTACCGGAGGTTATTCGTGAAGAATGTTAAGCTTTCCGTGAGTGGCAATACCCTTACCATCACGGTGGACTTGACTCAGGAGTTTGGGCCGTCGTCCTCAGGCAAAACCATCATCATTGCCTCTACCGAAGGGAATTTTCCGCTGCCTGGGCGAACCGAAGTAGTGGGTCTGAATGTCTATCGCAAGAAGTAGCGTGGTCTAAGCTTCTTAACCATAGGGCAAGACAAAGTGTTTGGCCGCTGCTTCCGTAAGTCATGGAGTAACATAACTACAGGTGTCTGGAGTTACGTCTATGTTGGCATGGCTTAGCCCCGCTCCTAAACAACCTCGGGGTGTGTCCCTTGCTTTAGCATAAGGGGGGCATAAAGAGAAGAGTAGTGCCGGGACTGTCCTGGTGTACCTCACTGCACAATCCGGAGGAATGTTCAATCGAGTGCTGCATGTTCAGGCAGTTCATGTGCTATAATCATCCACAAACGGAGGCCATTTCCATCGAGGCTGGTTTCGCATATCAGCCTTGCAGAGAACGGTCTCGGTCGTGAGGTATATGAGACACATATGGGGTTAACAATAAGATTACGCAAGTATCTGTCGATCCAACTCATACAATCGGCAGCATATTTCTCGCGAGAAGCAGGGAACAAAGAACAAAACGCCGTTTCTCCTAACACACCAGATTACGTTCAGCATCAATCTTACGTTATAGGTGCGATTTTGACGGCCAGCGGGTTCTTGGAAGCTTATATCAATGAGCTTTTTTCTGATGCAGCAGAAGACCACAAAGAACATCTAAGGCCATTAGGGGAAGAGGTTATCGATGTGCTAGGTAGGATGTGGAGGCGAGGTATTCCAAGAACGGCACGCTCTTCTTCTATTCTCAACAAATACGAAGTTTTTCTTGATCTTACACGTAAAGAAGCGTTCGATCGGGAAGCGCCTATCTATCAGGATGTACAGGCAATGATCACTCTCCGGAATGCTTTGATGCATTATAAACCGGAATGGATGCTCGCTGGTAACACTATGCCGTCACAGCCAACAGACACGCATAAACTTGAAAAGCATCTGAAGGGAAAATTCAAGATAAATCCTCTGACAGGGGCAGGGAATCCATTCTATCCTGACAAATGTCTAGGCCACGGCTGTGCGCAGTGGTGTGTAGAATCAAGTGTGAAATTTGTCGATGCGTTCTGCGAAAAGCTTGGCACAAAGCCGACCTTTGATCATGTAAGAGCCACACTGAATACAAAATGACACGATACCCAACAATTTGTTCAATGCTGACCGCGCCTGATGGCGCGGCGCGCTCACCTGAACTGCCAAACCAAGTGGACACCTACGCGGCTGGTAACATTGGAGAGAGTGAACTTGCAAAGGGAATCCAAATACCAATGCTCTGTACCCTGAGCTATGGGCGCCGCGGGTGATGGGGTGAGCGAAGGGATTCGAACCCTCGTTCTCCAGGGCCACAACCTGGCGCCTTAAACCACTCGGCTACGCTCACCATGTGGATTGACCTTCGAATTCTAGCATTTGCCGCCAGCAGGGTCAAGTTTTATTTGCCGTTGACGTCTCACTAATCCAGTGCTAAACTCGGTGATTGATGCCGGATAAAGCGCTATCCTCAGTCAGGGTACTGGAATACTGTCATTTTGTGGCTGGACCTTACTGCAGCAAGCTGCTGGCTGATCTGGGTGCTGAGGTGGTCAAGATAGAACAGCCGGTGGTGGCTGACCCAGCTCGCCGCAGAGGTCCTTTCCTGAATGATGTGCCCCATCCTGAGCGCAGCGGCCTTTTCCTTTATCTCAATACCAACAAGCTGGGTGTGACACTGAATCTGGCAGACCAGAGAGGTAAAGACATCTTCTCGAAGCTGGTGGAGACAGTTGATATTCTGATAGAAGACCAACGCCCTGGCTTTTGGAGCGGTCTGGGATTGGGCTATGAGCAGTTGCAGCAGATAAACAGCAAGCTGGTGATGATCTCCATCACACCATTTGGGCAGACAGGGCCTTACCGTAATTTCAAATGCTACCCTCTGAACCTCTTTCACGCCGGCGGGGAGGGCTATATGACGCCAGCCTGGGGTAGCTATGTGACGGGCCGCCCCCCGCTGAGGGCGGGCAGATATGTCGGCGACTACGAAAGCGGCTTGAGCGCCGCCGTGGCCACCCTGGGGGCCTTCTACTGGCAACAGGCCACCGGACAGGGGCAACATGTGGATGTATCTCAGCAACAATCCCTTATGGCGTTGAATCCCGGGGAGATACGCTATTATCCCAATTTCGGAGCAGTGGCCAGCCGGGCAACCAGGACACTGAGCTTTGGAGGCATACTGCCCTGCAAAAACGGCTATGTGGAACTATCTATCTATGAGGAACATCAGTGGCAGGCACTATTGAAGCTCATGGGGGAGCCTGAGTGGGCCAAACAAGACAAATTCAAGGACCGTCTGTCCCGTAGCCAGAACAACGCTGAGCTTAATCTCCTGCTGGCGGAGTGGATGAAACAACACACCAAAGAAGAGCTATATCACAGTGGACAGGCTCTGGGAGTGCCCATTGCTCCGTACAACAATACCAGAGAGGTGGTCGCTTCACCTCAACTGTCCCACCGGGCCTTCTTTGTTGAGATAGAGCACCCCGAAACGGCCAGGACACGATACCCCTCAGCGCCCTACAAATTCTCGCGGACGCCCTGGAGAGCTGAGCGGCCGGCTCCCTTGCTTGGTCAGCATAACGAGGAAATCTATGGGCAGCGTCTGGGCTTTAGTCGGCAGGAAATAGCCAGGCTGAGGCAGGCTGGCGTTATTTAGCAGGAGCTTTGAATGGATGCTCTGGCTGGAGTGAGAATAATAGATTTCTCCTGGGCTATGGCAGGACCTTATGCCACGGAGGTTCTAGCGTTTATGGGGGCAGAGGTGATCCGGGTGGAAAGCATGACGCAATTGGATGTTACCAGGACACAGCCCCACCCTATCACCAAGCTCCCCTTTGACCCCGATCATGCTTACTACTTTATGGATGCGAACCTTAACAAGCTGGGTATCAGGCTGAACCTGAGCCAGCCCCGGGCAGTAGCGCTGGCCAAAAAGCTGGTGGAGGTCAGCGATGTGGTGGTGGAATCCTTCCGGCCAGGTGTGATGACTAGACTGGGGCTGAGCTATGAGGTGCTCCGAGAGGTCAAGCCAGACATCGTGATGCTGTCCACCTCGGTGGCCGGGGCCAGCGGGCCGGAATCACAGTATGCCGGCTATGCTCCCCTATTCAGCGCTGTGGCCGGGCTGGGTGAGCTTACCGGCTACCCCGACGGTGCGCCTACTGAGATGAGGATGACTGTTGATACCTTGAATGCCTTCAGCAATGCGCTGGCTATTCTGGCCGCCCTTAACTACCGCCGCCGAACCGGTCAGGGCCAGTATATAGATGCCTCCTCTGAAGAGGGAGTAGCCTGTGTTATCGGTGATTCCTTGATGGACTTCACCATGAATGGAAGGGTGCAGAGCCGTGTGGGCAATCGTGATGAGGCTATGGTACCCCACAATTGCTATCCCTGCCTGGGTGAAGACAGGTGGGTGAGCATTGCGGTGGCTACCGACGAGGAATGGCGTGCCCTGTGCCAGGCTATGGGGAGGCCGGAGTTGGCTGAGGACAAGTGGTTCAGCGATGCCCGCGTGCGCTGGCAAAACCAGGAGGATCTGGACAGCCTCATTGAGCAGTGGACCAGGAACTATACCCCCTACGAGGTGATGCATCGGCTGCAGGCGGTAGGGGTGGCGGCTGTGCCCTCTTTTGATGGCCAGGACATGTTCAGCGACCCGCACCTGAATGAGCGCCAGGCCTTTCAAATAATAGAGCACCCGGTCATAGGTTCCTGTGTAGTGCTATCCCCACCCTGGCAGCTTTCGGCTACACCTGCCAGGATTACCCGGCACGCCCCGCTGCTGGGGGAGCACAACAGCTATGTCTTCGGCGGGTTGCTGGGACTATCAGCGGCGGAGATAACCAGGTTAGAGGCTGAGCATATCCTTTGGTAATCAGGCTTTCATATTTTCCCACGAAGCACGAAATAGGGATTTCACCCAATGGCGGGATATAGCTGAGCGAACACCCCCTCTGACTCCCCCTCTTAGGCTTAAGAGGGGGAGGGGAAAATGATTGGGGGGGCCCCCCCCAAACCCCCGGAAGGGAACCCCGGTTCCCTTCACCTTCCAGCAAAGGGCCAGTGCTTCCGGTGGGGAAAATGCTGGGGTGGCACCAGCACCAAGAGGCACGAAAATAGGGATTCCAAAGGGGTTTTACCCCTTTGGCGGGGGAGTGGGGGTGTCCCCCATCTCCCTATAATATCCCCCCAAGAGTGGGGGGCAGGGGGTTGAAAAGACTAGCACTTGGTGTAGCCGCAGCCGGGGCAATGATGGCAACCCTCCTCGTAGATCAGCATACCACCGCAATCGGGGCACTGGCCAGTGGAGCTGGATGCAGTCTTGGGATTGCCAGCCTCACCCCCCAGGTGCTTCTCCAGCACGCCGCCAATGGCATCGGCGCAGGATAGCACGGCATGACCCTCCTCCCAGGCAATGGAGGGACACCTTATGCCTCGAAGGTGTTTCACTACCGAAGCCGGTTCTATGCCGGAGCGCAGCGCCAGGGAGATTAGGCGGCAGGTGGCTTCAAGCTGCGCCGAGGCGCAGCCCCCAGACTTGCCCAGAATGGAGAATACCTCGCAGATGCCATGCTCGTCGGAGTTGACCGTGACATAGATGTGGCCGCAGCCAGTAGTCACCCGTTTCGTGTGGCCTTGGATGTCATCAGGACGACGCCGTGGCACCAGCCCTGCGCCGGGCGCTGCCTCTGCCTTCTGTTCCTCCCGCTGGCCCATGGTGAGCACCTGGCTCTCCTTGCTGCGGTCGCGGTAGATGGTTATTCCCTTAAGCCCCAGATCAAAGGCCATGTGGTATACCTTGGCCACATCCTCCCTGGTGGCATCGTGTGGGAAGTTGACCGTTTTGGACACGGCGTTGTCGGTGGATTTCTGGAAGGCAGCCTGCATATGGACATGCCACTCCGGGGTGATGTCGTGAGCGGTAACAAACACCTTTTTCACCCAATCGGGGATACCCTCTATATCTTGCAGATGAGTGCCCTGGGCCAGCGTCTCCATCAGTTCCGGGGAATAAAACTTCTCCCTGCGGGACACCTCATCAAAATAGGGGTTGACCTCCACCATCTCCTCGCCATCCAGTATATGGCGCTGGAAGCTCAGGGCAAATAGAGGCTCGATGCCGCTGGAACAGCCAGCGATGATGCTCAGCGAGCCGGTAGGGGCTATGGTAGTGCGGGCGGCATTTCTCAGCTTGAGGCCTCCAGGCACGTCGTATTTGCTGCCTTCAAAGGCGGGGAATACCCCTCGCTCCTGGGCAAGTCTCACCGATGCCTGGGTGGCCTTATCATTGATGAAGCTCATCAGCCGCTCTGCCAGTTTGATGGCATCCTCGGAGTCATAGGGGATAGACAGTTGGAGCAACATGTCGGCGAAGCCCATCACGCCCAGGCCGATTTTCCTGGTGAGCTTGGTCATGCGCTCTATCTGGGGCAAGGGGAAGTGGTTCATCTCAATAACGTTGTCCAGGAACCTGACAGCGGTGTTCACCACTCGCTCCAGCCTCTCGAAATCCACCTCCACTTGGCTATCGACACGGCGCAGCATCCGGGTCAGGTTGACGGAGCCCAGGTTGCATGACTCAAAGGGCAATAACGGCTGCTCCCCACAGGGGTTGGTGCTCTCTATAGCGCCCAATTTGGGGGTGGGGTTGTCCTGGTTAATGCGGTCAATAAAGACGATACCCGGGTCACCAGTACGCCAGGCCAAATCAACGATTTTGTCGAACACCTCTCTGGCGTTGAGCTTGCCAGCCGCCTCCTCGGTGCGGGGATTTATGAGCTCGTAGTCCTCCCCTTTCTCCACCGCCTTCATGAAGTTGGCGTTCACCGCCACCGAGAGGTTGAAATTGGTGAGAGCGCCCGGAGTGTTCTTGGCCTCAATGAACCTCAGAATATCGGGGTGCTCTACATTGAGAATGGCCATATTGGCCCCCCGGCGCATACCTCCTTGTTTGATAACGTCGGTGGCGGTATCAAAAGCCCTCATAAAGGAGACCGGCCCTGAGGCCACCCCGCCGGTAGACCCCACCCGATCCGTCTCTGGCCTGAGACGGCTGAAGGAAAAGCCAGTGCCGCCGCCACTTTTGTGAATCAGTGCGGTATATTTGACCGCATCGAAAATGGACTCCATAGAGTCCTCGATGGGAATGACAAAGCAGGCGGAAAGCTGCTGAAGTTCCTTGCCAGCGTTCATCAGGGTAGGAGAGTTGGGCAGAAATTCCAGGGCAGTCATTGCCCGGTAGAACTCAACCTCCCAGAATCTGACATCACCCTGAGGGTTGAAGGCCAGCTCTGCTGAGGCGATGTTGCGGGCCACCCGGTGGAACATCTCCTCTGGCGTTTCTATAACCTTACCCTGTTCATCTTTTTTAAGGTAACGCTTTTCCAGCACCTTCAAAGCGTTTGGGGTGAGACCAGACTGCCCCTCAGCCCTGGGTTTCTGTTCAACTTTGGGGGCAGGCTGTTCAGGCTGCTTGGGTATAGGCCGGCTTGGCGTCTGGCTCACCAGGGAGCGCACCTGCTCAAGGCTCATAGACTGGCGCTCCGAACCGGGCAGCAGATGTTCCATTCCAGGCAGAGGTACTTTCCGTTCCAGGTTGCGTAGCACTTCGTTGGTTAGCTGCTCTTGGATCTCTCTATCCGTAATACCCATGCCCTCGGTGGCGGCGAAGACAGCTCGTGCTACCGCAGTGCTGTCCGGATATGCTTTCTTGGTGCGACTCTTCTTGCCCGCCATGTTTCTCTCCCCACTTTAATCAGGCACGTGATTTTCTGTGTCCCACTTCAGGCCGTTGCTTTGTGGTGGTCTCAATCCCCGGTATAAGGGCTAGCTGAGCTGAGGTACGTCTCCCCTGTGCCCGTGCCAGGCTATCCACTGCCTGCTTCAGCATACTGATGTCAGCGAACTCACGGTAAACGCTGGCGAAGCGGATATAAGCAATCTGGTCCAGGTCTTTAAGACGCTCCATCACCATGTCGCCGATGAGTAAACTGGATACCTCAGGACGGCCCAGGCGGAAAAGCTCAGCCTCAATGTCGTCCACCAATTTCTCCGCTGTGCCGGTGGGCAACGGTCGTTTCTCACAGGCCTTGCGTATGCCGCTGAGCAGTTTATCCCGGCTGAACTCCTCACGGCGGCCATCCTTTTTAATCACAAAAAGGCTGGCTGCCTGTACACGTTCGTGGGTGGTAAAGCGGGCCTGGCAGGCCAGGCACTGACGCCGCCGCCGCACGCTCAGCTCTGTATCTCGGGAATCCACCACTTTAGAATCTGCATAACCACAGTAGGGACACTTCATCCGCCTGTCCTATATGTTGGGTGACGAAATCAGGATACCACAATATCTAGGGCTTGTCAATGCCTGTGGGGAGGGAAAATGGTTAATTTTAGAGCGCTGGGGGTTGAAGCTGGTTGGTGCCACACAGCTTGTTTACCAGATGGATGAAGTCATCAAACCACTTGTGCTTGGTATCTTGTGGCCAGGCAGGGTCGAAGTTGGGGAATTTATTGATGAGCAAAGGTGCCAGATAGTTGGGCGTTTCAAACGGTACTGCCAGGCCATCGCCTTTTCTGGGACTGGTCTTGGTGGTTGCCTTTTTGCCTCTGGTCCCGGGTATGGCTTCCCTCAGGTGGGGGGAAAGGCGTATACCTGAGTCATCTGCGATGGCAAGGAAGAAGCTCATGCACTTACGGCCTATGTCTTTGGACATGCCCAGGTTCTTAAAGTGTTCCTTTAACTGAGCAGAAGTAGCCCGGTTCAGGTCAAGCTTGGTGAACAAGTTACCATAGGCCTGTTTTGTGATAGCCTGGAGCATGCTTTTGCGGGCTTCCCCTTCCAATTTTACCAGTTGCTGAAGCATATCTGTGGGGTCACCTTCACGAGTGCACAAGCCTAGGTAAACAAGGGCGCTTTTGAGTGAAGAGCGGGTGGAGCCGGAGAGCTTCAAGCCATCATAATAGCTGGAATCAAGGCGAGCCGGAACATTCTGGCCTAAATCTCTGAGGAGCTTCTTCCAGGTTGAATAGGCTACATAGGGAGGAAGAGGTACCTGGGCTATTTTGGCCATTCTTACCCCCCCGAATATCCTTACACCGCTGGCCTCTGGGCATATGATAACCTGGCCGCACAGGTCATGCGATAGGACAAAAACTAATTTTGCCAGACAGGCTTCATCAGCCTGGCTACAGGAAAATCTTACCACGGTTGGACATAAAGTCAATAGCCTGGACAAACGATTTTTCCTAGGACAAATAAAAAATTTTGGACAAGGACAAGGCTTTTATCTCATGTGGGCGAGCTTTGTCTAGGTGACAGATAGCCACGGCGATTACCTTGCCTCAGGATTTCTTGGACATTAATGGGGCTGTCATGTTGCATTATTTCTTGACAGGACAACAAAGGACTTTTTGGACAAGTTGTTGCACCTTGATTTTGGATAAGGGTAGGATTGCCACGGAAATTGTTCTTGCAGTACGTTAGCTTCGGGCGCTGCATAAACAATGCTGCATAAACAATAAATAATAAGGAAGGAGGGACAGCATGGCGAAAGGTGAGTTGATAGCAGCGGTGGATCTGGGCAGCAGCAAGGTGTGCACTGTGATAGCAAATTTTGATCCCGATGGCGAGGTGCAGGTTTTAGGCACAGGTGTATGGACAGCGCAGGGGATGCATAAGGGGATGGTGGCCAACCTGGACGAGGCTAGTGAATCACTTCGCGAGTCGGTAAGAAGGGCAGAGCACATCAGCGGGCTGAAAATCAGATCAGCCTATTTTGGCGTGTCCGGGGCGCATGTTAGCTCCTGGAACAAGCGGAGCGCTGTGGCGGTGGGCAGGGGCATCAATCCAGTATCTCAGTGGGATATTAAGAGGGCGCTTTCTTCAGCTGAGGAGCCAGGGGTGCAGGAGGAGCGCAAAATACTGCATGCGATCCCCAAAGAATACATCCTGGATGGGCGCAATGGCGTAAAAGATCCCACCGGGATGCGTGGCTTCAGATTGGATGTAGATACTCACATCGTTACTGTTGACCAAGCCACTCTGGAGAATATGTGCGAATGTGTAAGGAAGGCCGGGCTTAAGGTAGATGGGCTGGTTCTTCAGTCACTGGCCGCTGCTGAGGCTGTAATTACTTCTGATGAAGTAGATACAGGCGTGGTGCTGGCAGACATCGGCGCTGGCACTACAGACATAGCCACCTTCAGGAATGGCACGGTGGAGCATACCTCTGTTCTGGCAGTGGGCGGTAATCAAATCACCCGTGACCTGGCGATTGGCTTGGGTATCCCCTTTGAGGCAGCAGAGCAGGCTAAGAAAGAGCATGGAAACCTCTTAAGAGTAGGTAAAAATGGTAAAGAAGCTGAAGCCACCGTCACCTTAAATGGTGGTGGCGGGGTACTTAAGGCTGACCTCAATGATATCATCAGGTCGCGTATCGAGGAGATCCTCAAGTTAATCTTTTTGCAAGTCTCTGACAACCAGGATTATAGACTGAGGTATCCTGCCGGACTGGTGCTCACCGGAGGCACTGCCAATCTTCCTGGCATAGACTCCCTTGCTGCTGAGGTGCTGGAAGTACCAGCGCGGATAGGAGTGCCCAAGGCTATGTATGGGCTAGCCGATGACCTGAGCAGCCCGGCTTACGCTGGCTCTGCTGGTATCCTGATTTGGGGCGCAAAAGAGCTCCAGAAGAAGCGTCATGAAGAGGTGGGGTTTCCCAGGAAACTGGTTGGTAGCTTGAGAGGTTTTGCCCCTCACTGGGCCAGGTCAGGCGCGTAAGCGCCCGCCGAAGAACAAAAGGAGAAGGAGGCTAGTAATGGAAAATAACTCGGCAGCTCGTAATCCAGCTAAGATTAAGGTCATAGGTGTGGGTGGTGGTGGCGGCAATGCCGTAAACCGCATGGCCAAGTCTGAGTTGCACGGTGTGGAGTTCTATGCCATCAACACTGATACCCAGGCCCTCGAGTACATTACCATCGCCAACAAGATCCAAATTGGCGAGAAGGTAACCAAGGGATTGGGTTGTGGTGGTGACCCCAGCTGTGGTGCCAAGGCTGCTGAAGAGAGCCGTGAGGAACTGCGCCAGCTAGTCCGGGGTACTGACATGGTCTTTGTTGCCTGTGGCATGGGTGGCGGGACTGGCACTGGCGGAGCTCCCATCGTGGCCAGCCTGGCCAAGGAAAGCGGCGCTCTCACTATCGGCATAATCACCAAGCCCTTTGGTTTTGAGGGGTTTCATCGGCAAGAAGTGTCTGCCAGTGGCATAGCTCAAATGCAGGCAGCCTGCGACACCCTGATTATTGTCCCCAATGACCGCCTTCTAGTCCTGTGCGACCGGAAGACCACGGTAGATTCTTCCTTCAGGATGGCCGATGACATCTTATATCAGGGAGTTTCCTCTATCACCGGTGTGATTACTAAAGCTGGTGAGATAAACACGGACTTCGCCGATGTGAAAGCAATAATGAAGAACGCTGGTCCGGCCTGGTTGGCTATTGGCTATGGCAAAGGCCAGAACCGAGCTGTGGATGCTGCCCGGGCAGCAATCTCCAGCCCTCTGCTGGATACCTCACTGAGCGGTGCCACCGGCGTCCTTTACACCATCAGCGGCAATAAGGACCTTACACTTTACGAGGTGAATGAGGCGGCTGAGATCGTGCGCAAAGCGGCAGACCACAGGGCCTTTATCAAGTTTGGTGTAGCCTATCACACGGACATGGATGACCAAGTGAAAATTACACTCATAGCTACAGGATTTGACTACAAACCCGGGCTGATAGATAAGACATCTCATGAGGAAGAGATGCGCGGTCTGCGGAAATGCATCACAGACGAAAGCCAGTTGGACATTCCCGCATTCTTGCGACATCCACTGCATGCGCGGCGGCAGGAGATAGCAAGCCGGGCCAATCAGGCGGATGCCAGCAAGGTTAAGGTCGGCGCGGCTAGTTAATAACTGAAGATTCGATTCTAGGCGAGAAGGAGGGGCTATGGTGTGATAACGAGCGCTAGTAAGCGGCTAAAAAGAATCAGGCATTTGATTGAAATAAATAAAGAAGAAAGAAGGAGGAGAATCAATGGTACAGACAATAGAACCAAGAACCGATGGTGTGAGCAAATTGGGCAAGGTGAGCACGGCTGCCAGGATTAAGGTCATCGGCGTAGGTGGTGGAGGCTGCAACGCAGTGCGCCGCATTATGGAGACCGAAAATGTTCCGGGTGTTGCCTGCATAGCAGTCAATACCGATGTGAAATCCCTCGATACTGTTGGCGGCGTGGGTGGTGCCACAGTCGTGCAGATAGGTGAGACAGTCACTCATGGCACTGGGGCTGGTGGTGATGCTCATGTAGGCGCTAAGGCTGCAGAGGAGAGCCACTACAGTCTAAAGAGGGCCATGATGGGTGCGGAGCTAATTTTCATAACCGCTGGTATGGGTGGTGGTACTGGTACCGGCGCTGCTCCGCTGGTGGCCCGGGCTGCTAGAGAGACGCATGCTCTTATCGTTGCCGTAGTAACCACTCCCTTCTCCTTTGAAGGACACAAGCGTCTTGATGATGCTATGGCCGGCATAGCCAGACTACGGCCGGAAGTGGACAACCTCATTGTGGTACACAACGACAGGCTGTTGAGACTGATGTCAGAGGATGCTTCGATGGAGGAGGCCTTCAAGACAGCTGATGGTGTGGTGACTCAGGGTATCATGAGCATATCCAAGCTGGTTAACGTCCCCGGTGAGATAAACGTTGACCTGGCTGACGTAAAGACAATATTACATATTCCAGGTACAGCCCTGATGGCTATTGGTATTGGTGAGGGAAGCAAGTGTGCTCTTGATGCTGCAGAGCAAGCCATAGCCAACCCATTGCTGGATGTGACCATGGATGGTGCCAAAGGTTTACTGTTCAACGTAGAGGGTGGCCCGGATCTGAAACTGGGGCAGGTGAACGAGGCGGGTCGTCGTCTGGCCAGCTGTGCCGACAAGAGCGCTCGAATATTCTTTGGTTTTATGAAACCTCGGGCAGAGCTGGAAGGACAGTGCCGGATAACCCTAATTGCCACTGGTATTAAGGCAACAAGCTTGAAAAAGGGGATGTTCTAGGCTAGTAAAACCACTAGGTGGAAAAAATAAAAAGGAGGTAATCAAATGTCTCTCGTAAAGATGCTCGCTGCTTATACCTTTGCTGCCATGGCAACTGGGGTGATCGCCGCCATCCTGCTGGTGAACAAGAATTTAGATATGGGGCCAGTTACGGCGGTGATAACGCTAGTGCTCGCTATTCCCGTGTTGGCCTTGGCTGTCCTAGCACTGTCTAACAGGCAACAGGGATACTAAGGCCAATGATATAGCTGGCGGCCAGAGAGAACCCTCTGGCCGCCAGGCTGAATTATTTTGCCAATAAGTTTTGTAACGAGTTTCAGACGCCTTGAGGCGCTGAAGCGTTTTGTGGTAGTAAAAACCTGAGGTTAATAAAATGCGTAAAATCGGATGGATTCTGCTGGTAGCTGGTTGCATAGTACTCCTAAGCTATATGGTGGCAGACCTGGCAGTTAAAGAAGCAAAAGGGTCTAATAATCCATCCGTAGTACATGAAATTGGAAAAACCATGGGAAGCTGGTGTCATACTACTGGTGTGGCCATACGAGATTGCTTCAGTGCATTTTTCTTGAAGGCAGACGTGCCGGTAGCGGTAAAAGGGGCAGGGGCGGCAATGATGCTGGCTGTGCTTTTGCTAGTCTACAGCCAGATGTGGGGTAAGTCCTCTGGGTCATCAGGCGGGCGTTCCGGACGCAGCAAGTCGCGATATCAGCACACACGTTACTAGTGCAGTATTGCCCAAAGGTGACAGGCCTTCCCTAACTGTTTGGATTGACATAATGTTTGAAAGTGTGCTAACTCATGAGTACCCAATGTGTTGTAGTCAGAACTGATAAAGTTAATGATAAGTCCAGACAGCTTGAGTGCGGTGCCAATGCTGTCTCCGCAAAAACCCGGAAAAGCCTCAAATATTACAAGTGTGAGGCCGCTGCCCAAGGAGATGAGGCGGCAACTAGTTATTGTGGCGCTTCCTATGTGGCTGCTTATGGTGGGGCGGAAGGGCTGGGGCTTCTGGGAAGTATGATACATCTTTTCTCAGGGCTCTTATACATGAAGCTGCCCGCCGCTGCAGAGGCGCTTGGCAGCCGTAAACGGGCAGTTCTGGCCATCGGGCTGGTGGATGCTCTCACCTGGTTGCCACTTATCTTCGTATTTCTATTCGTGAAATCGTTGCCTCTGGTTTTGTTTATCGCTCTGTGGGTGGTTAGCGTTGTGCCCAGCATCATAATAACCCCAGTGCTGTTTAGCTGGGTGTCAGATATGATACCTGTCAATCGACGAGGCAGATACTTCGGGATGAGGTCTATCATCGCTGGCGCAGCGTACTTAGGTCTGTTCTATGCCATGGGCCACCTGTTGAACATTTTTGATGGGCGGGTATCGGTTGGCTTTGCTATCATTTTCTTTATTGCTTTTATTAGCCAGATGACCAGTTGGACCATCTACCAGCGCATGTATGAGCCGCCTGCGGTTCTTAAGAAAGATGAGTGCTTTGGCCTCCTCGATTTCTTAAAGGCGCTCAAACACTCCAACCTGGGGAAGTTCATCATCTATGTGTCACTGCTTAACTTCACCATATATTTGGCACTACCCTTCCTTTCTGTCTTTATTTTGGAAGATTTGCAATTCAGCTACGCATTTTTCACCATACTCATGTTATCCCAGATGGTAGGGAAGCTGCTCTCGCTGGGTTTCTGGGGCAAGTTTTCCGATCAGAAAGGGAATTTGCAAGTAATAGCCATAGTTTCTATTTTAGCACCTGTTGTGCCAATTCTCTGGCTGATATCACAGGACGTAATTTATCTGATTTTCGCCATGTTATTCTCTGGCGTTGTCTGGTCGGGCCTGGAGTTATGCGCTCCTAACTTTGTTTATGAAGCTGCTCCTGCCGGGAGAGGTATGAAATATGTGTCATACTACAGAGGGTTTTCCTCCATAGCTATGGCAATAGGTATGTTGCTCGGGGGTTACCTGGCCACTCATATGAGTCCCCTGATGGACTACAGGGTATTGAGCTTGTTCCTGGTCTCCGGTTTGCTGAGCTTAATTGTGGTGATTGCCCTGCTGCCCCGCCTGAGCGAGGTGCGGCCGCTGGCGCATTGGAAGCCAAAGACGCCTGGTGCTAAGTGGCGTCTCTCCTCCAAGCCCCGACGGAAACAAACTTCAGTCCCTTCATTGAACTACCAGCCTATGTTAGCGGCAGCCGGGTATGGACAGTTGCAAACATCTCTTTCGGCTGCTGGTGGAGGAGTCAAGCCAGTCAAGGGTCTTTTCTATCAATCACAGCAACGGACTTATTGGGGCAAGCCACTAGTCCCCAGAAAACAGGGAGACGTGACAGACTTGGGCAGCCCTGACTGTGCGATGCATGGCAGGACTTATTTCGGGAAGCCATTGGTTCCCCATTCGCCCTATCGTAAAGCGAACATCGCCAAACAGGGTCTCCTTTACCGGCCTCAAGACTGGGCATATTACTGGTGCAAGACCTCTTCCACCGAGCCGGGGCTGGGTCTCGGGGCCGATGCAATTTAGTGAGCCCATTCTTTGTATATGACTTTTTCTCAGTATAATTGGCTGAGGCAGCATTAAATAGCCGGAGGCTGCCATATAGGCGGCTAAAAAGGGTTTTCGTCGAGCCCGCGATTTCGGCAATAATAGGCAGGAGCTGCCTCAGCCAGAAGCAAGTTCTAGAGGCGTTCTGCCACTCTTAACCTAGCGCTGCGACTTCTCGGATTAGCTGCCACCTCGTCCGCTGAAGGGATTATTACCTTTTTGCTCACCAAGTGCAGGGTGGGGCTGTGTTTGCAGGTGCACACAGGCATGCCCGGTGGGCAAATGCAGTGCTGCGATTGTGAGCGCATAAAGTTCTTAACCAGGCGATCTTCCAGAGAATGATAGCTAATCACCACCAGATGACCACCTTGCCCCAGCAACCCCACTGCTTGTGGTAAGACAGCCTCCAGGTTCTCTAGTTCTCCATTCACGGCGATTCGCAATGCTTGGAATGTTCTGGTGGCGGGATGTATGCGGCCTCGCTGTCTGCCCAATATCTCTAGCACCACCTGGGACAGTTCCATGGTGGTGTGCAGCGGGCGCTTCCTCACGATGTTGCGGGCGATCTGCCGGCTGTAACGCTCTTCGCCGTATCGGTAAATAATATCGGCCAACTCAGTCTCTGGCAGGGTGTTGACTATATCGGCAGCGGTCAATTGCTGGTCGGGGCTGAAGCGCATATCCAGAGAGGCATTACTCTGGAAGCTGAAGCCACGGCTGTTTCTATTTAGCTGGAGTGATGACAGTCCCAGATCAAAAAGTATGCCATGTACTGGATAGAAACCATGTGTCTGGCAGATGGCCTTGAGGTTGGCAAAATTGTCGTTGACCAAGATAGCTGCCTTGCCCTGCAACCTGACCTGGGCTATTTTAAGGGCATCAGGGTCAGCGTCAATGCCCAGAAGTTGGCCATCGGGGACGCTTGCGTCCAGAATGGCGGCAGCATGTCCACCAGTGCCCACAGTACAGTCTATGTAGCGGCCGCCTGGTTGCACATTAAGAGCAACCAGTGTTTCTGTCACTAGTACCGGCTGGTGTACCTCAGCAGCATAAGAGTCTGTCGTAAAACGAGAAATCGGTTGATTAATAAGAGAATCTCCTGGGAATCTTTCCAAACTGACCTACCACTCTACCCTCAGTCCCGCTTTTCAAACCATGCTTCCAAACTCTGATGACATTCATGACAAAGAACCCTCTCCTTTATCTTCTCTCTACCTCCCACAGGGTAGAAAACTGATTGAATCCAATAATATCCCCCTCTATTAGCTTTCCTAAGTTGTCCGCACCTATCACACGTATACTCTGGAAAGATCACCGAGATTAAGTCTTGCTTCTCTGTTGGAAGCTTCTCTAATAAAATTGCCCTTCCCTTTTGTAGCATTGCTTTTCTTTCCAGTTGCTTATACTTATGAACTAGTTTATGACAGTTACTACAAAGATAAACTTTATTCCACAAATCATCCTTATCCTCCTCAGATCGAGGAATAATATGATGCTCCTCCAAAGCTGCGGGTATGTCCGTACCGCACACTTGACACGCTTTACGCAATTCTGTCATTTTCATTCTCCCTTCCCAATTATGGAAACACTCTCCCCATTGGTTGGTTTTGTGTACAACAGCATTACCTGCGTAATACCGATTTTCCTACAGCCTAGTCATGAAATATAAATTAGACATTCTGCGTCCGTTTGTCAATACTACTATGATATGTTATCATAGTGGAACTTGAGGCGACAGTGATGTTTACCGTAGGGATATTAACTGTTAGTGATAAGGGTTGGCGTGGTGAACGCCAGGACAAGAGTGGACCGGCTATCAGGCAAAGCCTGGACGGCTCTGAGGCCAAGGTGGTACAATATAAGGTTGTGCCTGATGAGAAGGATGCCATAGTTGAGCAGCTCAAGGCCTGGTCTGATGGAACTGGTGTTGATGTGATAATCACCACCGGTGGCACTGGACTGGCCCCCAGAGATGTTACTCCTGAGGCTACACTGTCAGTGGTGGAAAAATTAGTGCCGGGCATACCTGAGGCCATGAGGTGGAAAAGCTTGGAGAAAACGCCTACAGCCATGCTCAGCCGGGCGGTGGCTGGGGTCAGGGGGCATAGCTTGATTATCAATTTGCCTGGTAGCCCAAAGGCAGTGCGAGAGTGTCTGGAAGTAATACTCCCGGTACTGCCTCATGCTGTAGAGACGCTGCGCGGCGAGGCCAGCGAGTGTGCCGCGCGTATTGAAGGTATGGCTCATGCGCATTGATATTATCACCCTGTTCCCAGATATGTTCCGTGGCCCCTTTGATGAGAGCATCATTAAGCGGGCCATAGAATCCAACTTGGTCAAAGTCTGCATTCACAACTTGCGTGACTATGCGCAAGACCGGCATGGCACTGTGGATGATTATCCCTATGGTGGTGGGGCGGGCATGGTGCTCAAGCCGGAGCCTATATTTGATGCAGTGGAGGCAGTGAGGGCTAAAATATCGAATGAAGAAGGTATCCCTGGTGAGCAGGTTCCGGTTGTCCTGCTCACGCCCCAGGGACGACTGTTCTCGCAGTCAGTGGCCAGAGAGTTCTCACAGCGCTTTTATCTTATCCTGCTTTGTGGGCACTATGAGGGGGTAGATGAGCGGGTGGTGGAGCACCTGGTAAACGACGAGATAAGCATAGGCGATTATGTGCTCAGTGGCGGTGAGCTGGCGGCCATGGTGGTGGTGGATGCGGTGGTCAGGCTGTTGCCTGGTGTGCTGGGCAGTGAGGATTCAGCAAAGGAGGATTCTCATGTAGCTGGCCTGCTGGAGTATCCTCAGTATACCAGGCCATCTGTCTGGGGAGGCTGGGAGGTTCCCCAGGTGCTGCTGTCTGGGAATCATGCTAAGATCGCTCAATGGCGCAGGCAGCAAGCCATCGGACGGACTTTGAAGCGCCGTCCTGATCTCTTAAACAAAGCTGAGCTTGGCGAGAAAGAGCAAGCATTAGTAGACAAGGCAAGGCAGAGTAGCCTTTTATCTGCATAGAGGGAGCATTTGTAAGATGGAGCTAGCATCACTGGTTGAAGTAAAGCCTAACCCCAATATCCCACAGGTCAGACCCGGTGACACCGTGAGGGTAAGTGTGAAGGTGGTGGAGGGTGAGCGGGAGCGAATACAGAACTTCCAGGGTTTGGTCATTAGGGTGCGCCGTGGTGGTGTCGCCTCTAACTTCACGGTACGCCGTGTAGCCTATGGAGTGGGTGTGGAACGCACTTTTTTCATTGGTTCGCCGCGACTGGAGAAGGTCGAGATATTGCGCCACGGCAAAGTGCGCCGTGCCAATCTCTACTACTTGCGTGGTCTCAGTGGCAAGGCAGCCCAGCCCAAAGAAAAGCGCGGACTCAAGGAACTGGAGGTCAAAGCTGAGGCAGAGGCAGACGAGACAGAGGCCAATGCTGAGGTAGAGGCAGACGAGACAGAGGCCAATGCTGAGGTAGCCGCAGCCGAGACAAAAGCCGGTGCTGAGGGAGCGGTTGAGGCTCAGCTTGAGCAACCCCAAGCAGCAGGGGAAGCGGCCACCCCTGAGAGTGAAAAGCCAGCTCAAACATAGAGGCTGTGGCGCAGGCCGGGGTGAGGGCTCCAGATGAAATATGCTGAGGTGGCCGTTAATTCGCCTCTGGCACAGCGTCGCAGCTTCAGTTATTCCATACCTCCACATCTTTCTGTGGTGGCGGGGCAGGCGGTGTGGGTGCCCTTCGGACCGAGGGTGCTTCAAGGCATAGCTCTCAAGCTAACCGATGTCCCTGGGGTACCCCAAACCAGGGATATCATCGACGTCATTGCTCCGGAACCTTTGCTATCGCCGGCTCAAATTGAGTTGGCTATCTGGATCAGCCAGCACTATCTTTCTCCTCTCTTTGATGCTGTGGCTCTGATGCTGCCTCCCGGCTTTGAGCGCAGACTGATAAGCTATATCCAGGCTACTGATCGAGAGGCTGATTCTCCCCTGACATCACCACAAAGGCAGGTGCTAGCTCTATTACAGAAAAAAGGAAAGATCAGACTTGAGGAGATAGAGAAGGCACTGGGCAAGAAGCAGGCACAGGCGGTGGTGGGGCAACTCCTGCGCCGCAACCTGATATCTAAGACGCAGGTGCTGTCCCCGTCCAGGGTAAGGCCAAAGCTATCTTCCGCTGTCAGGTTGATAATCTCGCCAGAGCAGGCCAGCGCCCTGCGGCAAAGCTCTAGGTTGGGCACCAAACAAGCAGCCTTACTTGAATTGCTGGCGGCTGAAGGACGCCCTCTTCTACTGACTGAGGTGCAGCAACGCGTCGGCTGTCTGCCCTCAACCGTGAAATCGCTGGAAAATAAGGGGCTGTTGGTGGTGGAGCGTCTGGAGCAAACCAGAGACCCTCTGTCACGGCACAGGTTCTCGCCCGCTCAGCCACCAATACTTACGCTAGCCCAGCAGGCTGTTTGGTCAATTATTCGAGATAGCCTGGAGCAAAGACCCAAGAATGGTGCCGTCTTCTTGCTCCATGGCGTTACTGGCAGCGGCAAGACTGAGATTTATCTGCGGGCACTGGCCCGAGTGGTTGAGCTAGGCCAGCGAGGGATTGTGCTGGTGCCTGAGATTGCTCTCACCCCTCAAACGATAGAGCGCTTTGCTGCTCGCTTCCCCGGCCGGGTGGCTGTGCTGCATAGCAAACTTTCTCTGGGTGAGCAGTTCGATGAGTGGCGACGTATCCAGCAGGGTGATTTTGACGTGGTCATCGGCTCACGGGGGGCCGTGTTCGCCCCCCAGCCTGACCTGGGTCTCATCGTTATTGATGAGGAGCATGAGTGGACGTATAAGCAGCAAGAGCAGTCGCCCCGCTACCACGCCCGTGAGGTGGCTATCAAGCTGTCTGAACTCCGTGGCGCTGTAGTGATATTAGGCAGTGCCACCCCAGATTTGGAGAGCTATCATAAAGCATTGAGTGGTCACTACCAGATGCTGCGCTTGCCGGAGCGAATAGTCTTAGGTGAGGAGGTCCCTCTGCCCCGGGTTGAGGTGGTTGATATGAGGCAGGAGCTGAAGGCAGGCAACCGCAGCATCTTCAGTCGCTCTCTGGAGCAAAGCATAGCACAGGCGCTGGAAGCACAAGAGCAGGTAATCCTTTTTCTTAATCGGCGGGGAACATCCAGTTTTGTGCAGTGCCGTGATTGTGGCTTCACCATGCGTTGCCAGCGTTGCGAACTGTCCCTGACCTATCATTCGGACAGGGAGGAGCTGATTTGCCATCAGTGCAATGCTCGCTGGCCGTTGCCCACTCACTGTCCCCAATGCTGGAGCCAGCGCATCCGCTTTCTGGGCATCGGCACGCAGAAGGTGGCCGAAATAACCGGCAGCTATTTCCCCAAGGCCAGGCTGCTTCGCTGGGACCGCGACGCCACCCGAGGTAAGTATTCTCATCAGGAAATAGTGGAATGTTTCTCCTCTCACCAGGCTGATATATTAGTGGGCACGCAGATGTTAGCTAAGGGGTTGGACTTTCCTCTGGTAACCCTGGTGGGGGTTATATTAGCTGATGTTGCCCTCAACCTGCCTGATTTTAGAGCTGGCGAGCGCACTTTCCAACTCTTGAGCCAGGTGGCTGGCCGTGCAGGGCGGGGTGTGCTGGGTGGCAAGGTGATAGTGCAAACATATTCCCCTGACCATTACGCTATTCAGACTGCCTCCGAGCATAATTATGAGCTTTTCTATCAAAAGGAAATCGGCTTTCGCCGGGAGCAGAACAATCCGCCTTTCAGCCATCTGTCACGGCTGCTATATACACATACCAATTCTGAGAAATGCCAGCGGGAGGCTGAAAGAATACACCGTCTATTGGTGGAGAGGCGTGATGCGCTGGGCATTGGGGACATAAGCCTTATTGGGCCAGCGCCGGCCTTTTTCCAGAGGATACGTGGTCACTTCCGGTGGCAGCTTGTAGTGCGCGGTGCTGACCCTGCTGCTTTGTTAGCTGAGGTGCCTCTGCCCCAGGGCTGGACAGTGGATGTGGACCCGGCCAGCCTGCTTTAGCCTTTACAAGTGCCGACTTCTGGTCTATAATTCACACACAGTATTTATTCTGGTTGGGGTTGAAGATGGCTGTATTGCCTATAAGAACACTGCCTGACTCTGTGTTGCGCACCAAGGCAAAAAGGGTGAGGTTCATCGATAACTCTATCCGTAAGCTCATTGATGACATGATTGACACCATGCACCAGGCCAATGGGGTGGGTCTGGCTGCCAACCAGGTGGGTGTGCCTCTACGGGTAGTTGTCGTTCAGATGCCTGAACAGGAGGTGTTGGTGCTGATCAACCCGGAGATGGTGCGCCGCTCTGAAGAACAGGAGATGGAGGAGGGCTGTCTGAGCGTGCCAGGCTATAAAGGCCAGCTCAAGCGCTCAGTCGCTGTGGTGGTCAAGGGTCTCAATCGCCAGGGCAAGGAGATCCGTATTAAGGGTGATGGACTGCTGGCGCATGTTTTGCAGCACGAGCTTGACCATCTTAATGGGACACTTTATCTTGACCGCTTGGAAAGCAATGATAAACTACAGCGGCTGGAGGCCGAGCCGCAGCTCGAAGAGTCTGCGACCTGAGGAGTAGCGCATTCAGGTTTTAGTGCCTGTGCAACAGGAGATCAGTTCCCCAATTTATTGTGGAACGAGGGATATTAAGATAGCCACGTCCACTTTTGCTATTGAAGGTGAGATAGCCTCGCTTTTAGTCAAGGTCAACCACCTGCTTAATGAGTCAGACACAAAGGCATACCTGGTGGGTGGCTTTGTGCGTGACTGCCTGCTGGGGCGGGTCACCTCAGACATAGATATAGCTTTGTCTGGACCGGCACTTGGACTGGCAAAGCAGATGGCCACAAGGCTGGGTGGCACGTTTGTTCTGTTAGATGAGGAAAATCAGGTAGCCAGGGTGGTGCTCTCGGAGTCACACCGCCATCTGGATTTCTCGGCCTTGGTGGGTGCGGATATCGAGGCTGACCTGAGCAGGCGCGATTTCACCATAAATGCGATGGCGGTCAACCTGGAGCAGGCTGTTAGTGGAAAAGCTGTGCTTATTGACCCCTGGGGCGGTCGGCCTGACCTGGAGCTTGGCCTTATCCGCATGGTCAGAAAAGATGCATTTGTACAGGACTCATCGCGCCTGTTGAGGGCAGTCAGGTTTGCCGCCGAGTTGGGCTTCAACATCGAGCCAGCCACAGAAGAGATGCTCCACAGCCAGTGCCAGCTTATCAGCCGGGTGGCCGGAGAACGTATTCAGGAAGAGCTATGCCACCTGCTGACAGACAACCGCGCCAGCCATTACCTGAGATATATGGACAGGCTGGGGTTGCTGCTGTCTATATTTCCAGAGTTGACCCCCTCCAGGGGATTTGAGCAACCCAAAGAGCACTTCTGGGATGTTCTTCAGCATTCCTTGAGCACCGTAGAGGCCCTGGAGTTCCTCTTGCGGGAAGGGTCTTGGGAGTATGTAAAGGTGGATTTGCTGGAGCTGATCCCCTGGTCGACCAGCCTGGCAGAGCATTTCAGGGAGGAGGTCGGGGGAGGTCACCAGCGCCGGGTCTTGCTCAAGCTGGCAGCGCTGCTTCACGACGTGGCCAAGCCACAGACTAGGACAGTCGAGGACACCGGCCGCATCCGCTTCTTAGGACACAGCAAACAGGGAGCCACCCAGGCTACGGAGATATTGAAGAGGCTGAGGTTCAGCAGCCGCGAAATCAAGCTGGTGGAGAGTGTCATAGAGCATCATCTGCGCCCCGGGCAGATGAGGGATGAGGGGTTGCCAACACGCCGGGCTATCTACCGCTACTTCCGGGATGCTGGAGAGGCGGCTGTGGACACTCTGTTTATTAGCTTGGCTGACCATCTGGCCAGCCGTGGACCGACACTTGACGTGGAGCAATGGAAAGAGCATAATCTTTTGGTTAGTTATGTTTTGGAGGAGCGAGAGAGGGAGGCAGAACTGGTGCGGCCGCCAAAGCTGATCTCGGGGCATGACCTGATGAAGCTTTTCGGCCTTCAGCCGGGCCCTGAGTTGGGTCATATCCTGGAAACAGTGCGAGAGGCCCAGGCAGCCGGGGAAGTCACCAGCCGGGAGGATGCGCTCTCTCTGGTGGGCAAATTGTTGTTGCGCCGGCAGGATTATCAGGGGTGATTAATGCAGAAATGGAATAAATGGATATTAGTAGCCATAGCAATTATCTTCGGGCTGAGTCTCTGGTATGTCTTGCCCGCCAGTGGTGGTAGTGCCACCCGCGATCTGATTTTGGCCCCAGACATTGGGACTATTTCTGGGACTGTGACGGATATCTCTTCAAGCAAGCCTGTAGCCGATCTGGAAGTAAAACTTGACAATGTGGGTGGAGGGCAGCAGACTACCGTCAAAACTGACGCCTCTGGCAAGTTTTCCTTTCCTAACCTCAAGTATGGCAGCTACAAACTAGAAATCGCCCGTACCGACTACGACACAATTGCTTATAATGTTGACCTCGATCCAGGGGAACAACTCAACCTTAATTTCAGCAGTATACCCTCCGTCATCTCCATCAAGGGCGAAGTGCATAACTCGGTCAGCGATGAGCCGATCAAAGAGGCCACTGTACTTCTGGGAGACAAAGCCGGTCTGCCGCTGGTCACTGCTACCACTGACTCTCTGGGTCGCTATGGACTGACTGTGACATTGCCGGGCAGCTATACACTGAAGGCTTCCCATTCTGATTATGAGGCTGGTACAGGAGTGCCGCTGGAATTCGCGGGTCAAGTTATGGAGCAATCATTTAAACTGCAGCCCAAGCCAGGCCAGGTAAGCGGCACTGTCACCAACCTGTCGAGTACAGGTACACCTTTGTCTGACGCTGTAATAAAACTGTACAAAGATAACACGCTAGTGACCAGCGCCACCAGTGATGACACAGGTGCTTATTCTTTCGCTGACGTGCCCCAGGGCTCCTATACACTGACAGTAACCCTGGGCAGCTATCTGGAGAGGAGCCTTCCGCTGCAAGTATCGGCCAATCAAGCGGTAAAGCTGAATTTGCCTCTCAGTCCACCAGGGACCTCTCTCAAAGGTTCGGTTATCAATTCGGCCACCAACGCCCCGCTGAGTGGGGCCGAGGTGAAGGCGGTAAATTCTGATAATAATGAAGTGGCCACCACGCTGACCGATGAGCAGGGCCGTTATGTCCTGGCGAGCCTGCCCCACGGCAAGCTGACTGTAACAGCCAGCAAGTCCGGCTATAAAACTCTTGTGCGTTCCTCGACGAATGTGTCGTTTTCAACCAAGGGCTTTCACTTTGGGCTGGATGTGAATGGTGGCACCCAATTAATTTACAAAGCTGACCTAAGCCAGAAGGACCCGAAGATGACTGATGGTCAGGTTATGGACAGTCTGAAGAACAAAATTGAGCGTCGTATCAATGCTTATGGTGTCAGTGAGCCAACGATCCAGCGCCTGGGGAATGATCGTATTTTGGTCCAACTCCCCGGGATAAAAAACGTGGATGAAGCTGTAAAGCTCATTGGGGAAATGGCGCAGCTTGATTTCCGGGTGCAGAGGCTTGATTCACAGGGAAATCCAGTACTTGACGAAAACGGAAACTATGTATGGGAAGTTGCCACTGGTACCGGTGCGAGCGGTCAGACGATAAATCTCGAAGGCAAATATTTCGAGGCCAATGCCAGTGTGACCTTTGACCAGAGTAACAAGCCCCAAGTAGCTTTCGAGTGGAAGAGGGAAGCAGCCCCCGCTTTTCAGGAGGTGACTGGGAAGCTTGTAAATGGAAACCAGCCCCTGGGAATTTTCCTTGATAATAAACTCATTTCAGCACCCAGGGTCCAAGCAGTAATTAAAGACAAGGGAGTTATCACAGGGGTAAGCTTAAGTGAAGCCAAGAAATTAGCTATTGAGCTCAATTCGGGTTCTCTTGATGTGCCTGTCAGTATCGACCAGCAAAAGTCCGTAGACGCTACCCTGGGTAAAGATTCACTACACAAGAGTTATATTGCTGGTGTAATTGGCTTTGCTCTGGTACTATTGTTTATGCTTTTTTATTATCGAGTGCCCGGTCTTCTGGCCGTGTCTGCTCTCTGTATATATGCAGCTATAGTAATGGCTCTCTTCAAACTGATTCCGATAACTCTAACCTTGCCCGGCATAGCTGGTTTCATCATATCGTTAGGTATGGCAGTGGATGCCAATATACTCGTATTTGAGAGGATGAAAGAAGAGCTGAGAGCCGGACGTAACTTAAAAACTGCGGTAGAAGAAGGTTTTCGACGTGCCTGGCCATCTATTCGTGACAGCAATATATCCACCTTTATTACCTGTGCAGTCCTCTATTGGTTTGGTAGCAAGTACGGTGCCTTTATGGTTAAAGGCTTCGCCCTAACCTTGTTTATTGGCGTGGCTGTAAGCATGTTCAGTGCTCTTACAGTTACCAGAACTTTCCTCCGTGCCCTGGTAAATAGCGGGCGGGTAAGTGGATTATCAGCATATGGAATTTCTACCCGTAAGGCTACAGCGTCACAGCCGGCTGGCAACCAGGCTAGCCCTTCCAAGAGTTCAGGCATGATGGATTTCGTGGGGAAAAGGTACTGGTATTTCTTGCTCTCAGCCATAATTATTGTACCGGGAATAATTTCTCTGTCAATCTTCCACCTTAAGCCGGGTGTTGATTTCAGTGGTGGCACAGCAGTAACGTTCCATTTCAGTGGGGATGTCAAGGAATCTCAGCTACGCACTGACCTAAAGGATTTAGGATATGGTGATGCGACTGTTCAGCACACCAGTGCGGGCGATTTCTTTGTGCGTCTCAAGGAACTAACAGGTGATCAAAAAGCGAAACTGATTGACGGTCTCCAGAAAGCAACAGGATACACAGTCACTACGCCGGATTATTACACTGCTTCCGCGACTGTGGGTAGCAAGACAGCACGTAATGCGGCTATTGCTGTAATAGTTGCTTCAGTAGCTATCTTGCTTTATATTACGTTGGCATTTCGCAGGATGCCCAGACCATTTCGTTGGGGGACTTGTGCAGTCGTTGCTTTAATTCATGATGTCCTTGTGGTGGCGGGCATTTTCTCTATCCTTGGTTGGGCGGCCGGAATTGAGGTTGACGCTCTGTTTATTACTGGCATGCTTACAGTAGTTGGCTATAGCGTTCACGATACAATCGTTGTCTTTGACCGTATTCGTGAAAATACAATTAAAGGTGTGGTCAAAGGTTTTGAAGAGAGGGTAAACTTCAGCATTGTCGAGACGCTGATCCGCTCTTTGAATACCTCTTTCACGGTTCTGTTAGCTGTCCTGGCTCTCTATCTTATCGGTGGGTCTAGTATCCATAATTTTGTTCTCGTTTTATTAATCGGTGTTATCACTGGTACATATAGCTCTGTTTTCAATGCAAGCATGCTTCTGGTAGTATGGGAGAAGGGCGAGTTTAGCAAGCTAGGGAAACTCTGGCCCTGGAGAGCCAAGGCGTAATCAAAACTTGTCCGGCTGTCCTTCAGGCTAGCCCGTGAATACGCTTGGCCTTCTCCAGAAGCGCTCCTATATTGGGGTGGGGATAGCGCTGTGGCGGAGGACCTAGGGGATCATCGATTGGCTGGTTCCCCAGCAGCACATTGAAAGTGGCCCTGACCGAGGCAGCCAACGCTGAGATATTGTAGCCTCCCTCCAGCGTAAACACCAGCCGCCCCTGACACAGTTTCAGGGCCAGATCCTTCAGTATTTCCGTCAAACGAGCATATCCGCTGACGCTCAACTGCATCATTCCCAAAGTATCAGCCCAGTGAGCATCATAGCCAGCCGAGACCAAAATAAGCTGTGGTTTATAGCGCTCAGCCGCTGGCCGGAGCACCTCGTTGAAAACTCTGAGATACTCCTCATCACCGCAACCAGCGGGCAGGGGCACGTTTATGGTAGCACCCTTGCCTGCGCCTGTACCGATTTCATCAACATCACCACTCCCTGGATAGTAGGGGTATTGGTGGGTGGAGAAATATAATACCTGCGGGTCAGAATAGAAGGAGTCCTGGGTACCGTTGCCGTGGTGCAGGTCCCAGTCCACGATCAGGATGCGTTCCAATTTATAGTTTTCCAGGGCATATTTGGCGGCGATGGCCACATTATTGAACAGGCAGAATCCCATGGCCCGCCCGCGTGTGGCATGATGCCCTGGTGGCCTCACCAGGGCGAAGGCACTGTCAAGTTTGCCCTCCATCACCGCTGCCACTGCATTGAGCAGGCCGCCTGCGGCATACTTGGCTACTTCATAGGAGCGGGGACACATCACAGTATCAGCGTCCAGCCAGCCACCACCTGCCTTGGCCCAGCTTTCAAGCTGGGCGATATATTGCTCATCGTGTATCAGGGCCAACTCGGAGACAGTGGCTTGCCGTAGTGTTACAGGCACAAGCTGCTTCAGAACTCCGCTTTCCTCCAGCGTCTCCGTTATTTTCACCAGACGGCCGGCGTTTTCAACATGCGCTCCAGTGTCATGCTCAAGATATATGGGATCAGAGACCACACCTACTTTCATGGCGGTTTACCTCCTGTCCACCGTAGAATAGCAGATTCCAACTCTTTTATAAATACTCTTAAGGTTGTTTGTCTACCACGGTTTGTCACTGCGAGCCCTTCGCCCTGGCTCAGGATAAACTCCGCGAAGCAATCTCATCCCGTTTCGTTTCAGGTTGCTTCGTCGTCTGCCGCAGGCGGACTCCTCGCAACGACGATAAAAACACTCACTCTTGGCCATCTTACGCCTCTATGGTATACTGCGTGCTGAGGATGGTGGTATAATGCCTCTCGACCTGCCACGACTTATGCCCCAGATTGAGGCCATGGCCTCCAGGCTGAAGGTTGCCCAGGAGGAACAGCGCCAGCATCTTCAACTGGCTCTGGAAACTTTACATAAATGTGATGCGGCTGCCCTTAAAAGAAAGATAGCCACCAGCCGTACCACCTGGCTGGTGGCTGACTTGATGGAGAACCCAGTCCAGTGTTATGACCCTGCTGCCTGCCCGGTTGATTACTGTGTGGCGGCGGCGGATGGCTCCCACATAGACATTGACCGTCACAGTCTTGCCCATTGCTATCTCATCAATCTGGGAGCTATTCTGCTCCGCTATGGCGCAGAGCCAGATGCTCAACTGCTTAGCCAGCCTGCGCTCTATTCTGAAGAAGCTGATTTGGTTATCGCAGACCCCTCTGCGGGCCACCAGGAGTCGGTGCAGGGTGCGCTACTGGGTCTCAAGCGCACGGCGGCGGAATGCCAGTTGCTTGCCGATCTCCTGAGCAGCCTGGATGGTGAGCGGCCAGCGCTGGGGCTGCTGGATGGCTCTCTAGTACTGTGGGGCTTGGAGAGACGAACCTACGAGACATTTGTCCGTGAAGCCATTCTGGATAAGGGCTTGCTGGTGTCGCTCAGTGCAGTGAAAAAACGGAGTCAGGAGCAGTTGCTAGCCTTGGCCAGCTATATCAGCCACCCTGGCAGCACTGAGGTGGTAAACATCCTGAGGGTAGCTCTATGCCCCTACGAGCCGGCCGACTGTGACCGTTATTGCTGGGGAAAGCTCCAGCCGGGGGAGAGGCCCTGCGATGAGGTCTCTGGCCTGCGTGATAGGGACTTGTTCTACCGGGTGCTCAAACCTGGACAACGCTCAGCGTTGTTCACGAGTAGATCATCAATATTAAAATATTATGGTGAGCATCAGATATGTTTCTTTTACCTGTGTCTGGAGGGAGAAATCGCACGAGTAGAACTGCCCATCTGGGTAGCACAGAATAAGGCTGCTCTGGAACTGGCGCATTCTCTAATTCTGGAGCAGTGTCGCAAGGGCCAGGGCTATCCGCTGGCCTTGAGCGAAGCTCACGAGCAGGCGGTGGTGGGTACTGCTGACCGTGAGCAGTTCTGGCAGCTTGTCCAAACTTCCTTTGTTGAGCAACGACTGCCGGAGCAGGTCTCAGCCAAGAGTCAAAGCAAACGCACAAGGTGGCTATAATGGACAAAATAGGCGAGGTGGTGGAATCCAGCACCAGCCAGTTCACCGCCCAGTGCTATGAGCTACACCAGGCACCGCCCTTGGGTAGCCTGGTCAAAGCAGGGGCTGGCACAGTAGCCGTTTATGCTGTGGTTAGCCAGGTGATTACTGCCAGTGTCGAGCCAGGCAGACGTGCCATCGCCCGGGGCAAAGATGAGATTGATGAGACAGCGGTATACCGGGAGAACCCGCAGTTGCTCAAACTTTTACGCACTGATTTTACTGCCTTGGTGGTTGGCCATAGACAGGAAACCAAATTGCATCACTACCTGCCGCCTCAGCCAGCCCGTCTGCACAGCTTTGTTTATGTTTGTGAGGCACAAGAATTACGGGATTTCAGTCAGCGTTTTGACTGCCTAAGCCTGTTGCTGGCCGCTCAGCCCGCTGGTCTGGGGGATGAGTTGATAGCTGCTTTTCTACGTCAGGCGGCACAGGCACATCAAGACCGCCACAACTTTCTGGTGGCGGCGGGCAAGGAGTTGGCGGTGCTGCTCAACGGACAAACGAGCCGCCTCAACGCCATCTTGAGGAGGATGAAGGAATGAGCCTGGAGCCTGACCAGGAGTCCAAGCGACTGGGTATCGTTATCTCCGGCTCGCTGAGCAAGGGTGTGGAGGTGAAACTGGACGGCTCTGCGTCGGTAGAGGATATGGCCGTGGGGCGTTGGGTTACTATTGAGGGAGAACGACGACGCTTCTTTGGCATGATAACCGACATTAGCCTGGGGGTGGCGGATCCCCAGCTTACTATCAATCCTCCTGATGTTTCTGACCCTTTCATCGCCGAGGTTGTCTCTGGTATCACCGTTTATGGCAACCTACATGTTGTGCTCCAGGTCAGTCTTAGTGGCGACGAGGCCAGTCTATTACAAGGGCCGCAGCCGGTAAAAACGGTACCTGCCCACTTCTCAGTGGTGCGCACGGCTTCGCAACGTGATGTGGAGCTGGTCTTCGGGCAGGAGGACAGGGAGAGGTTCTTTATCGGCACTCCGCTGGACATGGAGACCAAAGTCTGTCTCAACCTGCCCGAGTTTGTCAAACGCTCCAACGGAATCTTCGGCAAAAGCGGCACTGGCAAAACGTTCTTCACTCGTCTTCTGCTTATCGGCATGTTGCAAAAAGCGTCAGCAGTCAATTTGATCTTCGATATGCATAATGAATATGGCTGGTCGGGCGTCAGTGAGTCTGGACATAGTGTGAAAGGTTTGAAGCAGTTGGGGGCGGGGTTTTCAAATGTAGCTTTGTTCACCTTAGATGAACAAAGCGCCAAGCGTCGCAAGGTCAGCACCGACTTTGTAGTCAAGATAGGCTATGATGAGATAGAACCGAAGGACATTGAAATCCTGCACCAGACATTAAACCTTACTGAGGCCTCAGTTCAGGCGGTGTATCAACTATCGAAGGAGTTTGGTGAAAAAAGCTGGCTTGGGAAAACGATTGCGTTAAAGCCCAGTAAGGACACGGAAGATAAGGATAAAGATTCACTTAAGGACTTACTAGGGCGTCTGAACATTCATGAGAGCACATATCAGAATTTACGCCGTGGTCTGGAGAAGCTGATACGATTATCTTTTCTGGTGCCTCATGCCCCGGAGAATGCTGTGCAGATGATACTAGGCTACCTTAATAGAGGCACCAATGTTGTTCTGGAGTTCGGCTCATATATCCATTCGGATGCCGCTCAGGTGCTGGTGGCCAATCTGCTGTCGCGACGTATATACGAGCAATATCAGAGATTGACTGAGCAAGCCCAGGGTGAGGGTGGTAAATCTCCTACACACTTAGTCATTGCAATTGAGGAAGCCCATAAACTGCTCAACCCGGAGATTTCGCAGCAGACCATCTTCGGCACCATCGCACGAGAGATGAGGAAATTCAATGTAACGCTGCTGCTGATTGACCAGCGACCCAGCGGCATTGACCAAGAGGTGATGTCCCAGCTCGGCACTAAGATAGCCTTCTTCTTGGACAATGAGAGAGATATAGATAGCGTGCTGGCTGGGGTTTCTGGCCATAATGAGCTTCGTTCGGTGCTGTCCAAGCTGGATACCAAGCAGCAGTTCCTGATCTTTGGGCATGCTGTGCCCATGCCGGCGGTGCTCCGAACCAGGGATTATGGCTCAACCGAGTCCTACCGTGAGCTTGGTCTCTCCGGGACTGCTGAGCTTAGGAGAAAGGCTGAGCAGGATATAGAGAAGTTGTGGGGTAATTGACCCTGTAAAGTTTGACAGTGATTCTGTTCGCTTTAGATGGATACGCAGATGGCATTTCTTGGATTGCTGCCTATGATTAGTTCTTGCCAGCTTTTGTAGGGGAAGGTTGCCTGAGCCACTTCCCCGGGTGTTTTGTTTTTTAGTTCATGGTGAGGACGAAAGAAGTTGTAATGCACCAGCCAACCTTCCATTATAAGCTTGGCTGTCTCATTCTTCTTCATTCGACGTATGACTTTGGTGCGGGCTTCCAGTGTCCCGTGAAATCGCTCTATCATATTCATGTTAGGTTCAACCATGAATCCTTCCTGTTGGGGATGACTAGTGTCATCCCCAAATACAATCTCTATGCCGTCTAGATGTGCCTTTCGTTTATCTAGGTTGAGTATTTTGGGAGGATGCCCAGCAGCTTTCACGGCTCGTGACATTAACTGCCTGGCGTTTTGCATTGTGCGGCTGCTGGGCATAAGGGAGGCCAAGAGGAATCTAGTTTTATCGTCAATAATATCCCAGAGCCAAACATCTTTGCCTTCATTTATATTTAAGACCGTCTCACCAACTATCCAGAAGTCGCCCACCTTAACATTGGAGATTTTTACCTCTTTGGCAGCCACTTCAGTGAAGCGGACTATCCACGCATAGACTGTGGAATCTGATGGACAGATATTGTATAAGCTTTCAAGATGTCTCCGTATAGCATCTATAGAAAGCCCTTCGTAAAACATGTTGATAGACGCTGCTATCTGTTCTGCTGAGAAGCGCATACCGGGTAGAGCGTTATTTCCCGCAAAAGTATGACCGCAACTACGGCAGAGGTAATATTGAACCCGTCCCTTTTTGCCGTATTTGACCACATTATTAGAGCCGCAGTATTTGCAAATCGCCGAATGGGTTGTTGTATCGGAAACTTGGCAGAGGTTTGTTGTCATGGGGTTATTGGCAGTATTTTGGTGGTAGAATAGCAGGCATCTGCAGGGAGAAGTGTGCCTTTACAAATAGGGTAACAGTGATTGTTCCTCATATCGGCTTTCCTATCTGGTGCTATAATTCTGGCATTAAGAATCGCAAAGGTGGCTGTGAATAGAGCAATCGCTAGGCCATCTCCAACTTTAAGAACAGCCGCTTTTCGCGAATTCTTCCCCCGGCATTAATGTCAGAGAAGAGCATACCACGATTATCTAGCGGTGTCCACCCCGACCGAACAGCTATTTGACATCCCTAGGTGACTTCTGATAGAATCAAGCTGGTTATTGGTGCGAGATAGCTATCGATTCAAGAAGGAGGCCTACACACAGATGGCTGAACATCGGTTAGAGAGACTTTTCAAGCCCAGAACAATTGCAGTGGTGGGCATATCTGTGAAAGGCAAAGACCCGGCCTCGGGGTGGGCAGCTGGTGGTGGCCAGTATGTACAGCAGTATCAAAGATTGGGCTATGAGGGGAAGATATTCCCCATCCATCCCACCGCCGACGAGCCTATTATGGGACTCAAGCCCTACAAGAGCCTTTCTGAGGTGCCTGAGCCTATAGACTTCTGTGTAATCGGTGTGGGACCGAAGAACGTCCCCGATGTGATGGAGGAGTGCGCCAAGGTTGGAGTTAAGTTTGTCCATATCTTCACTGCCGGGTTTTCGGAGTCTGGCGAGCCAGAGGGTATAGTGCTGGAGAATAGAATCAAGGAGATTGCCAAGAAAGGCAACATCGGCATAATAGGCCCCAATTGCATGGGCCTGGCTTATGTGCCCAGCGCCAAGCTCTCAATATGGCCTATCCTGCCCCCCAAGCCCGGCCCGGTGGCCTACCTTTCGCAGAGCGGTGTCAACTGCTTCCAGTTCATCACCTACGGACTGGGACAGGGATTGCTCTTCAGCAAAGTTGTTAGCTACGGCAATGCCGCTGTACTGGACAGCACCGATTATCTGGACTATCTGGCCCAGGACCCGGAGACCAAGGTCATATGCATGTATGTTGAAGGGATCAAGGATGGCCCCAGGTTCACCAAGCTGGTCAAAGAAGTCAACACCAAAAAGCCAGTGATTATGTGGAAGTCTGGTGTTTCTGCAGCCGGCAGCCGGGCGGCTGCCTCGCACACCGGCTCTCTCACCGGCAGTGAGCAAGTTTGGGATGCCTTCTTCAAGCAGACCGGTGCGGTGAGGGTGAATGGATTGGAGGAGCTTACTGATGTGGCCATGACCTTCCTGTATTTGAAACCAGCGCCCAAGGGCAAGCGCATAGGGGTGATGCTCGGCGGTGGTGGCTACAGCGTGCAGACCGCTGATATTTGCAGCAGTGAGGGGCTGGAGCTTCCTATCTTCACCAAAGAGACCCAGGATAAGCTGAAGTCCTTTATCACTGTAGTAGGGGCTGGGTTTAAGAACCCCTTGGATTCGGAACCTATGGCGGAGCGGGCTGAGGCTATGTCAGAAGCGGTGCTTACTCTGAATAACGAGCCTAACATAGATACGATAGCCATGAGCACAGAGCTGGGCTTCCTGAGAGGTGCGGAGAAGATAAACTTGCTCAAGGACAACCTGCTCAAGTTTGCCCAGGATCCAAATCACAAGCCGCTGGTCGCTATCATGGACATCGCCATGGGTAATAAAGAGATGAAGGAAGCTGCTGATGAGATGAGGAAGTTGCTGCCCAGGGCTGGCATACCTACATACCGCACCATGGCTAGATTAATACGCTCAGTGGCCAAGATTGCTGAATACCAGGCTTTTCTCCAGAAAGCTGGTTAAATAGGAATCAAGGTGAACGGCAACATGGTCACCTTTAAGTAGTATTAAATAGAAGGAGTAAACATATGGCTGTTCCAAAGGGTCACATTCTGGACAAATCGTCGATTGACATGAGTAAGCACCATCTGCTCTGGGAGGTCAACCCTGAGAAGAAGTGCGCTTACATCACGCTGAACCGGCCGGACAAGCTCAATGCGCTGACCACTGAAGATTTCTATCGCATGCAGGATCTGATGGAGATCGCCGAGCTTGAGGATGACATTCACTCCATAGTTCTCCGCGGTGCTGGCGACTGTTTTAGCACTGGCGCTGATGCCAGCCTGCTGGGTCACCTGCACGGCATCCGCACCCCCAAGTCCGGGGAAAAAGTAAAAAAAACCCCTCAACGTGACCGAATAGTGGCTGACCGCTTCATTTTCAGGGAGATGTACCAGAGATTTGCGCGCTGCGGCAAGGTCACTATAATTCAGTGCCACAGCTATTCCATGGGTATGTGCATGTGGTTCCCGCTGCTGGGTGATATCGTTATCGCCTCTGATGACGCTGTGTTCGGTCACTCCGCCTACCGCATGACCGGCCCTTCAGTGGATGGCCTTATCGGGTACTGGATAATGAAGATCGGCACTGCCAAGACCAAGGAGATGCTCATCACTGGAAAGTACATGGATGCCAAGGAAGCCCTGGCATGTGGCCTGGTGAACGAGGTAGTGCCTCGCAACCAGCTTGAGAAGAGGGTGGATGAATGGGTACAGGCCTGTGCCCTCCAGCCCATTGATGGTATTGTGGCGGGCAAGATGGCCTTTGATATGCACATGGACATGCTGGGCGCACAGAACTCAATTGACGTTGGTGTGTTGTTCCATACCATCACTACAAATATGCGCTTTGAGGAAGACGAGTTCAGCTTCTTCAAAGATAGACGAGATGCGGCTAGCATAAGCGATTCCTTCAAGGAGCGAGACAGGCGCTTTGCTTCCATTCCGGGCTTTGACGTAATCAAGCGACCCACCCCGGTAGCTGATCAACTCCGGGCCCAAAGGAAGGCAGCAGAGGGCAAGTAGCTTTTCCCGGAGAGTTTCGCCTGAGTTTGATATTGGAACAAAGGGCTGCCTGACCCTGATTGACCCAGAGTTGTCAGGCAGCCCAGGTAAATTTCCCGTTCCTCGTACATCGCCCTGGAGCAAACAGTGATTGAACGCCGCCCCCTGGTGCAACAGTTGCCATTTCACCTCTCACCTCTCCAAACATTTGAATTATTTAGAGACAGACCGTTCTGTTTTTTCCTCGACAGCGGCATGGATGTGCATCGGCTGGGCCGCTATTCTTTCATGGGCTGTGACCCCTTCCTGGTGTTGCGTAGCCGTGGCAAAGAAATTACCCTCCAGAACGCTGCTGTCCAGCAATCTGTAGCAGGTGACCCCTTCCAGATCCTGTCTGGGCTGCTGACAACCTATAAGCTGGATTCAACCGGTCTGCCTGTGCCTCTGGCTGGTGGCGCTGTGGGCTATTTCAGCTATGACCTGTGCCACTTCATAGAGCGCTTGCCTACTAAAGCGGTTGATGACCTTCAGCTTCCCGAGTGCTACCTGGGCTTCTATGATGCTGTGGTGGCCTTTGACTTGCTGGAGAGACAGGCTTATATCATCTCCAGCGGTTTCCCCGAACTTGATGAGACTCGCCGGCAGCACCGTGCACAGTCCCGTCTGGAAGAACTGAGCACTCTCTTGGCAAAGTCACATGTTTTGGCTGACACCCCCCACATTGGGCAGCCAGCCCAGGATTGGGTATCCCTGCGCTCCAATTTCACTCCAGAAGCCTATTTGAGAGCTGTGGAGACCGCCCGTCAGTATATCATCGCTGGCGATATCTTTCAGGTCAATCTTTCTCAGCGCTTTGAAACCGAGTTTGCCGTCTCACCCTATGAGCTTTACCGACGGCTGAGGCAGGTCAATCCTGCACCGTTCGCCGGCTATCTTGATTGTGGCCAGGTGACCATTGTGAGTGCCTCGCCGGAGCGGTTCCTTAAGCTAAGGGGGGACTATGTGGAGACCAGGCCGATCAAAGGCACCCGCCCCCGGAGCAGTATCCCAGCCGAGGATGAGGCACAAGCCCATTGTCTTCTGAGCAGCCCTAAAGACCGGGCTGAAAATGTTATGATCGTTGATTTGGAGAGAAATGACTTGGGCCGGGTATGTCGCTACGGCTCAGTACAGGTAACTGAGCTGGCTACTCTGGAGACCTTCCCCACGGTATTTCATCTCACCTCGACTGTAGTGGGTCGGCTGCGCCCTGGCAATGGGCGTATAGAACTGCTGAGGGCCTGCTTCCCCGGTGGCTCTATCACTGGTGCTCCAAAGGTGCGGTCTATGGAGATTATAGACGAGCTTGAACCTACCCGTCGCAGCGTCTATACTGGTGCTATAGGCTATTTGAGCTTTAGCGGAGATATGGACTTGAATATCGTTATCCGCACTTTCCTGGTCAAGGACGGTCGGGCCTACTTTCAGGTGGGTGGTGGCATCGTCTATGATTCGGAGCCTCAGGCGGAATACCAGGAGACGTTGGACAAGGCCAAAGCACTTATTCAGGCGTTGAAACTGTCCGCAAAGGTGACGGTGGAGGCAAGATGATACTGGTTATTGATAATTACGATAGTTTTGTCTATAACCTGGCTCAATATCTGGGAGAGTTGGGCTGGGAGCCGCTGGTATATCGCAATGACCAGATAACCCTGGCCCAAATCGAAGAGTTAGCCCCCAGCCATATTGTTATCTCCCCTGGCCCGTGTACCCCGCTGGAGGCTGCCATCTCCAACGATGTGGTGCTCCATTTTGGTGGCCGCATACCCATCCTGGGGGTGTGCCTGGGGCATCAATGCATCGGCCATGTCTATGGTGGGGCGGTCGTGCGGGCAGATTTGCCTCTTCATGGTAAAACATCGCTTATCCATCACGATGGGCACACTATCTATCGGAATGTTCCCAATCCCTTTGAAGCAGGCCGCTATCATTCCCTGGTGATAAAGCCGGGGACACTGCCGCCATTTGTTGAGGTCACGGCGCAAACAGCCTCCGGAGAGATTATGGGGGTGAGGCACAAAAAACATGTGGTTGAGGGGGTGCAGTTTCATCCGGAATCAATTTTGACCCCGATAGGGCATGACCTATTGCGCAATTTCCTGAGTTATTCAAGGCCGTGCTGGGAGGCCTGATGGATGGAAGAGCTGGTCTATCTCAATGGGAAGTTGCTCCTCAGTTCGCAGGCCTGGCTATCTCCATTTGACCACGGCTTCCTCTACGGCTATGGCCTTTTTGAGACCATGCGTGCCTATTCAGGTAAGGTATTCCGTCTGTCACGGCACATAGACCGTCTCAAAAGTTCCGCCGCCTTTATGGGGCTGACCGAAAAACTTGCCCACTACGATTTAGCCAGGGCAGTCACTGACACCATTCAAGCCAACCATCTGACTGATGCCCGCATCAGGCTTACTGTGTCGGCGGGGCCTGGAGACGTAGTGCCGGCCCCGGACCGCTGCAGCGAGCCAACTGTGTTCATTATTGCTCGTCCTTATACCCCGCTTTCGGCTAAGGTCTATGAACGTGGCTTCCAGGCCTGCCTTTCTTCTTTTCGGCGGGATAGCTCATCACCGCTTTCCCGGCTTAAGTCTTGTAATTATCTATTGAGCGTGCTGGCACGGCGGGAGGCCAAACTAGCCGGGGCTGATGAGGCTTTGCTTCTTAACGAAAAGGGAGAGCTTACCGAGGGCAGCACCAGCAACCTGTTCATTGTTTCTGGTGGTGTGGTGCTCACACCACCACTGGAAAGCGGCATCCTGCCCGGTATCGCTCGTGAAACGACACTGGAAATTGCCTCCTCCCTGATGATGAAAGTAGAGGAGAGAAGACTAGTACCCGGACAGTTGTGCCGGGCTGATGAGGCTTTCCTTACCAATTCATTGCTAGAAATAGTGCCCTTAACTATAGTGGACGACAAGCCAGTTGGCTCAGGCCACCCCGGCCCGCTGACCAGGAAGCTGATGTCCGCCTATAAAGACTTGGTGAGGACTGAAACACGACCTTTCTAGTTACCTGAAGGGCAGAATGCCACGGGCTTCGCCTGTGGAATCTACTTTTGAGCACTGACTGGCTCACTTTTGCTGAAGACACACGTGCTTGCAGACTTCAGTTCTTGACCGTGACCTCAACCACGTTCTCCCTAGCAATGGTACGCTCTACGGTTCCCTTTTTAACACTTACGTGCATCACGCCCCGTATCTCGTACTGTCCGTTCTCCAGATCGGTTGTATCCCACCTTGCAGGAAAATTATCGCTCCTGCTGGAAGACTCCCCAATCTTTATCCAAGTTGTAGAACCCTTCCTCCGGAAATACCAGGGATTCACAATCTTGGTAACGGGTCCCGTTAGCCCCAACTCGGCTAACTCCTTGTTCAGTAGGTCAGCATCAAAGTCTTCCCGAAGCAACACAGAGCCGGAATAGGTTTTTAGTGCGGCGGTAGGTACAATGTACTGAGGCCCCCAATTGTATGACATCGGCCACCTCCTTCTCCGTTATTAGCCCTTAAGCCTGGCTTCTCTTACATCAACTTTAGTATAGTGCGTGATTGTTTCTAAAATATTACGATTATGCTAAATGCATGTTTCGCGAGATTCTCTAGTTTAGATTACGGCGCATGTCCATGGACTGCCTGAGGGGATAGACCAGGAGTATCGCCTTGAACTACGTCGGCACGGTCTATGCCAGATTGACCCCTGCCAATTAGAGTGTTATTATGTCTTAAGCCCTACGGAGAGGGAGAAAAGCGCATGTTTGGACTATTTCAGAAAAAGACTGAGGAGGGGGTAAAGCGTAGCAAAGAGGCCTGGTTCGGCAAGATAACTCGCCTCTTTGACCGGGCGAAGGTGGATGACAGTGTTTGGGAGGAACTGGAAGAACTGCTCATCTCGGCAGATGTAGGTGTTGATACCACTGCCGACCTCATCCAGCGAGTCAAGGAGAGAGCCAAGGCAGAGAAGCTCAGCGATGGTCCCAAGGTTCGGGAAGTTCTCAAACAGGAAATGGTAAAGATGTTGTCCCTGGATGGGAGTTCTCCTCGTCAGGTGGTCTCCTCTCCGGAGGTTGTCCTGGTGGCCGGAGTGAATGGCTCGGGGAAGACCACCAGTATCGCCAAGCTGGCCAATAGCTACAAGAAGGATGGCAAACGGGTCATTCTGGCAGCCGCTGATACTTTCCGAGCGGCGGCTATCGAACAGTTGCAGAAGTGGGGAGAGCGTATCGGTGTTGAGGTTATCGCCCATCGGCAGGGAGGAGACCCAGGGGCGGTGGTCTTTGATGCTCTGGAGGCCGCCCGCAGCCGGGGAATTCAGATAGTAATTGTTGATACGGCTGGCCGCCTTCACACCAAGTTCAACCTGATGGAGGAACTCAAGAAGATCAAACGAGTAGCCTCCCGCATTGACCAGTCAGCCCCTCATCAGGTGTTGCTGGTTCTGGATGCCACCACCGGTCAGAACGGCCTGGCCCAGGCCAAGTATTTTACTGAGGCTATCGGCATAACCGGCATCTTTCTGGCGAAGCTAGATGGCACAGCTAAGGGGGGCATTGTGCTGTCCATCTGCGACAGCCTGAAGATACCTATACTCTACATAGGCACCGGTGAGGGGGTGGAAGACCTGGCCCCCTTTGACGCCCAGGCCTTCGTGGAGGCGCTTTGCTCCACGTAGCTACCTGGTGGCTTATTGCCGAGCTACTAGGTATCATAGTCCTGCCCCTTACCCTCAGCCTGTTCAAGAACCTGCCTGACCGCGGCTATGGCCTTAGCAAAGCCCTGGGACTTCTGCTTGTTTCTTATCTCTTCTGGCTGGGCGGCTTATCTGTCTTGCCCAACTCACGCCTGACCATCATTCTGGCGATGCTGCTCCTGGCGGTTGTCTCCGGTTTTATCTTCTGCAAACGGCGTCAGGAGATCATGGACTTTCTCAGAGAGAACCGCAGCCTTATCATCACCTATGAGCTGCTCTTTGCGGGACTGTTTATCCTGTGGGCGGTGATGCGTTCCTACAACCCTGAGATACGCTATACCGAGAAGCCTATGGACTTCGCCATGCTCAACGGCGTTCTGCGCAGTCCCAATTTCCCTCCCCACGATCCCTGGCTCAGCGGACATTCCATGAGCTACTACTACTTCGGCTACCTCATGAGCGCTGTGCTCATTAAAATCAGCGGCATTGCGTCAAGCACAGGCTTTAACCTGTCCCTGGCCTTCTTCATGGCTATAACCGGGAGTGTTGTCTTCAGCCTGGTATATAACCTGGTGAAGCTGTGCCGCGGTAGTACCAAGGCTGGCCTGGGTTTCGGGCTGGTTGGGGTAATGCTACTGCTATTTGTTGGTAATCTGGAGGGTGGTTTTGAGCTGGCCTATGCTCATGGAGCAGGCTCGACCCATTTCTGGCACTGGTTGGGCATTGATGGGCTGTCCCAGTCTTATCATAGCTCGCACTGGTATCCCGAACAGAACTGGTGGTGGTGGCGGGCCACCAGGGTCATCGGCACCCCCGGAGCGGACTACACCATAGCCGAGTTCCCCTTTTTCAGCTATCTATTGGGCGATTTGCATGCCCACCTGATGGCGCTGCCCTTCGGACTCATGTCCCTGGCCCTGGGTCTAAACATCCTGGCATCTAAGGAGGCTCTGGGGCTGACCTGGCTCAGGAAAAATTTACCCTCTTATCTCCTGATGGTGCTCTGCCTGGGGGCTATAGGCTTTCTCCATACTTGGGACCTACCCACCTACCTACTTCTCTTTCTGGCGGTGATACTGCTGCAAATATATCTGCGCCGGGGCCTGTCACAGCCGAGACAGTGGATTGAGTGGCTGGTCCTGGCGGCAATCGCTCTGGTGGGGGTCTTTCTCTTCTATCTGCCGTACTACACACATATTGAGAGCGGGATCAAAGGGATTGGACTCTGGCGTGGCCCTGATAGCCGCTTGGTGCACTTCACCATTATCTGGGGCATGTTCCTGTTCGCTGGAGTCTCGCTAGCCCTATTCTGGCTGCGGCGGAACTGGCGGTCTATTTCTTGGGTAGGACTAGGGGGTATTGTCCTGGTGGTGCTGCTTCCCTGGGCGATTTGGTCTATCCTTCGGGTGGCTATCAGCCCTGTTACAGGCGATTTTGGGGAGGCAGGCCGTTCCATCAGCGATAAGTTGTGGCATCTATTCCCATGGATGGCCATGCTGGCCATCGTTCTGGTAGCCGCATTGGCTAGTGTCAAGCGGAGCAGGGATGAGGGCAAACCTGGTATTCTTTTCGTCCTGCTGCTGCTCTCTGTGGCTCTGCTGCTTACCATGGGCGTGGAGCTATTTTATGTGGTAGATGCCTTCGATAACAGGATGAACACTGTTTTCCGTCTCTACTACGAAGTTTGGGCCCTGATGGCTATAACTGTTGCCTTTGGAATCTATTATCTCAGTCAGCATTGGCATCCGCAAGCCGTGCTGGGTAAACTAGTGCGCATCTCCTGGTGGGGGATTCTTGGGTTGCTGCTGTTGGCCTCGCTGAGCTATCCAGTAGCGGCTGCCTGGAGCCATACACATGATACCGCTGGGCCTTCCACGCTGGATGGGCTGGCCTTTGTCAACCCGAAGGAAAGGGAGGCTCTTGACTACCTGTGGACCGTGCCGGGAGATTCAGTTATTGTGGAGGCCACTGGCGATGCTTACAGTTATTATGGGCGGGTGTCATCTCGCACAGGGCTAGCCACCATATTGGGCTGGGGGCACCACGAAATGGTGTGGCGAGGCTCTGCCGAGGCCCTAACTGGCCGGCCTCAGGATATAGACCAGATTTATACTGCCCAGGACCCAAATCTGGTTAAAAGCCTGCTAGCAAAGTATAAAGCGAGCTATGTTTACGTTGGTGATCTGGAGAAAGCAAAGTATGGCTCAGGAGTGGTGGATAGACTGACAGCTTTTATAGGTCCGGTTTTCGATAATGGTGAGGTGGTTATCTTCCGGGTGAGGTAGCGCGGTTTTCGATGAAACAAGGCCGACTCTATTTTCCCAACCTGCGCTTCAGCAAGGCAGCCATCTTATAGGAAGACTAACTCATCCGCAAAAACTCCCACTGGCAGGCTTGGGATCGAATTTGCCACTGTAGTCCTCTAATAATCTCGCCACGCTCTGCCATTCTCCTTTCCTGCAGGAAGTATTGCGGAAATCCTCTTATTCTCAGGCCTGATACCTGAAGGCCATTGGGTAGCTGGTGTGGTTCAGCTTGAACCACACCCCACCAGCCGTAGAATATCTTCCACGGTGCAGCTCTGGCGGCGGCTGTATCATTTTTTGTGTCCATCAAAAGATAAACTCACACTATCCTATGCTGAGGTGGACCCCATCAGTTGGACAGCATAGAGACTACATTAAGAGAGGGACCTGCTGTCCTCAGAGATCCTGTTGATGATATGTCTGATATCAAGGATTGTACCATACCTCTATTGAGGGCTTCCA
>Ga0315282_10000617_pt1 | contig 69862 bp, 74 predicted proteins | sample YL17G07_20_MG_FD_203693 | JGI IMG/M metagenome (GOLD analysis project Ga0315282, IMG submission 203693) | Sediment microbial communities from Yellowstone Lake, YNP, Wyoming, USA - YL17G07_20 | ecosystem: Environmental > Aquatic > Freshwater > Lake > Sediment | place: USA: Wyoming | collected...
ATCGTCCGCTTGGCATGCGGGAGGTCGCGGGTTCAAATCCCGCCCGGTCCACCACTTCCCAAGGATAAACCTGACAAAGTTCTTGTCTCCCAGGCTCGAGACACTGTGAAGGAAACGAAACGAGATGAAGGAAGACCAAAAGGGGGGAGAGATGTTGAACCCACCATGTCGTTGGTTCATATCCCACCGGTCCCACTCCGTAATCAGATGTGGCCATACTCGAACGTTACGGCCTATTCGTCCAGACGAATCAACAGCAATCCCTTTCTAGAGGATGGTGAAGAGTCAGACCTATGTCCAGCAGACGCTTTCACGTTTACGTAGAGAAGGATAGTGAAACAGGTCTCTTTGCAGCAAGGTGTCTGGAACTAAGTGTCTTTAGCCAAGGAAGAACGAGAGAACAAGCCCTCAAGAACATCCGGGAAGCGATCAGTCTTCATTTGGAAACTCTTGAGGACGAATTGAAGGGGAAGAAACTCGTAGAAGTTGAATTGTAGTGGCCAAACTTCCCAGAAAGATCTCTGGGAAGGAGTTACTGAAAGTCTTCCGCAAGCTAGGTTTTGAAATTGAGAGACAGCGAGGAAGCCATGTCTTTCTCCGTCACCCCCATGGAAGACGGTTGACAATTCCGGTCTACGATGTTGTGCCTGTTAACCTGCTACTCTGGATCTTGGCTGAAACCAATGTTTCGCGAGAAGAGTTCCTAAAGCTTGTCAAATAGAGACTTTGGCGCCATTGAATCGTTAGAGAAGAATAAATCAGGTAATTGCGAAAGTCAATTACAATTTACGCTACTCCATGATTCGCAGTGGCTCCACTGCACCCACTACGTCGTGGGCTCATATCTCACCGCCCCCGGCTGGCGGGCGCACCGACAAACCCATAGCCTAGTTTGGCACTATTACGGAGAAGGCGTTCCTGAGAAGACGGGAAAAGGTCAGGTTTATCCTAGGGCTCCAGTGAGTCCCGCCCGGTCCACCAAATCTTCGCCTCGCATTGCTTACGCATTGATACTGACTCGCGACCGAGTGGTAGACAAAAGAAATCAGACTTATGACTTGTCTAATGCTCGAATGGCCCGGCAGACGGTTGAGTAAGCTTCAGGCTCCAAGTCTTTCTCTACCGTTATCGCCATGTATGATGTCTTCAGCGGTATGACTATCTCCACATATTTCTCGAAAGCAATTGTGATGTGATCAAGCGTTCCGCCCCATACACATTCTTGTTCAACTGTCTCGATGAGGTATTGGGCTCGAATCTCCAGGGTGGCCCTGTCATTCGCGTCTGGAGTATAGCTTTCAAGTCCTTCTCTCATCTGAGCGAACTGAACCTGCCCCCGCCTTGTCGCCCAACCAGCCCACCTGATTTTCGGATGAATCGCGAAAATTTCTTCGGGTTTCATGTGGCTCTTGACTCGGCTTAGCTGCTGCCGGCTCGACAGTGAATGTGTGACACTTCATATTACGCTTGTTGGATTTGACTTCTTGCAGGATTTCCCCCTAGGATTCAGTCATTCACTTCAGACTTTTTCGATCTGCTCCTTTAGGATTGTTCGGTGGCATGTTTCTGGCTCATGACAGCCGCAGAGCAGGCTTATTTTCTGAGTTCGAGCACGTTCAGCTAATTCACGGATTATCTTCTGTTTGCCTTCATCTTTGAGGTCGGCGATGTATTGCTTTCTGAATTCTCGCCAGGTGATTTCTCCAGCCTTCCATGCTTTGATCAGATCCTTTGAAGTCCCAACTTCCCTGTACCACAAGTCAACCTTGCCTTTCTTTATGCCCCTGGGCCAGAAGCGCATCACGAGAACCCTGACACCGTCATCTTTCGATTTTGGATCGTAGATGCATTTCTCAACCGAGATCGGCAAATCATAATCACCGGACGCGCTCCAAGAGCCCTTTAGTGCTAAACAGAGCGCTTTTTCTGGTCTACGTTGGAGCCGACTGCGTTCTCGATGTCCACGTGAAGGACATTCAACAATACATGAGCCCCCCATGTTGGTACTGTATTGACTACGTGGCTGAACTCGCAGATATCTCGGTTGGTGCGGTTGGCTCTCAGGATGGGTGGACTACGGTGATCGTGCGGTCGGAGATGGGTGAGAAACTCTTCGATAGCGCCGTCAAAGCTCGAGCCATAGAAGCCGTCCCAATAGAGAACGTAAAGCCAGGACTCGATTTCGTGATCAAACTGTCGAACAAGAGGAAACGCGAAAGAAACGCCTACTACATAAGACGCGGGCTTCGCGAAGGTTACTTAGAACAGCGCAAACATGAACTACTTCAGATCACTCCAGCCCCAGAAACCAAATAGGTACTTGCCGGCGCAACATGCTAACCTGAACTAGAAACAGGGGGGAACGGGAATGCTGGCTGGCATTTACTGTGGCTTCTGTGGACAACCGCTCGAAGGCCCATTACAGACCTGCAAGAACTGCGGGAACACCATGTGCGAAAACTGTCTCGCTGAACATGTGAAAAGTTGCCAAGAAGGAAAACAGACTGCCCGATGAGGAAAACGAAAGCCATTCGTCAGTCAAGTGTTGTCTCCATCAGCAACGCTGCGGGAGTTAGAAAACATATATCTATGGCTTCACTGGCACGCAGATGAGATTACGCCTTCGTCGGGATTGAGTTACTAGTGCAGACCGTTCTTGAACAGTCAAAATCCATCGGACAAACCGTGACACTAAAGATTCTTCGCTGTAACCCAGCGCAGAATATTCGACGCCATTATCAAACCTTTGAGATTCAGTCTGAATCAGGCATGACGGTCCTCGGTGCTCTATTGCGCGCGAAGGAGACCGTTGACCACTCTCTCGCAATTCGGTTCTCATGCCGTATGGCAGCTTGCGGGTCATGTGGTATGAAGATCAATGGCGTTCCCAAACTCGCTTGCTCCACTCAGATTTCCGAATATGCTGGCAAAACGATAACAGTCGAACCGTTAGACAATAATACCCTCATTCGGGATTTGGTGACTGATTTCGCAGATTTCTTCGAGAAACATGACTCAATCAAACCATACCTGATCAGACGAGACCTACAAGAACAGGACACATCTGGATCCGAGTACGCACAATCACCAAGTCAGCTAGATGATTTCCTTCAATTCTCATATTGCATCAAGTGCGGTCTGTGCAATGCTGCGTGCCCCACAATGATGACGGACCATCTATACACTGGTCCGCAAGCGTTGGCGCAGGCCTACAGGTACATCGCGGATTCGCGCGATGAAGGCGTGGCAGAGAGAGTGAAGGCAATTGACCATTCGCATGGAATTTGGCGATGCCATTTCCCCGCAGCATGCACGTTCGTCTGCCCAAAGGGTGTCGACCCTGCCTTGGCAATTCAAAGATTGAAGAAAGTCGTGGTATCGGCCTCTGCGCTGAAGAAAAAAGGATCGCCACTTAAGAGCAAAAAGGCTTAACGTACTCTCAGCTACTCTGAGGGTTAGGTATTGTCTAGCAAGGAACCCCTAGTTCATCAGCTAGCTCGATTTGTCGTTGGCGCTTCATTCAATGATCTTTCTGACGCTGCCACAAGTGCATTGAAGATTCGAGTTCTTGACGCTCTTGGTTGCGCGATTGGTGCGCTTGAGGGCGAACCGATTCGCATGCTCCGAGTCCAGCTGGAGGATTTCGGAGGAAACGAGCATTGTACGTTGATTGGTGGAGGAAAGACCGCTCCAGATCTCGCGGCTCTCTACAATAGTGCGCTTGTACGCTACCTGGACTTCAACGACAGTTACTTGGCCAAAGGGGAGACATGCCATCCCAACGATAATGTTGGGGCGATGTTGGCTGCGGCGGAATACGCCAAGGCATCGGGACAGGCCTTTCTCTTGGCCTTAGCCGTGGCCTATCAGGTTCAATGTCGTCTGAGCGATGTGGCGCCTGTCAGAAGCAAAGGCTTCGACCATACGACACAAGGATCCTACGCTGTAGCAGCGGGCGTCTCCAAGGCGCTTAGCTTGGATACCGAGAAGACTGCTAATGCAATCGCCATAAGCGGCACCGCGTTAAATGCTCTGCGAGTAACCAGAACAGGAGACCTTTCGCACTGGAAAGGGCTCGCCTACCCCTTTACTGCATTTGGTGGTACCCACGCGACATTTCTAGCGATGCGAGGAATCACCGGGCCGCCAGAAGTTTTCGAGGGAAACAAGGGTTTCATGGATGCCATCGCCGGCAAATTTGAGATCGATTGGTCCAAGGAAGACCTAGAAAGAGTCACTCGAACGATTCTGAAGAAGTACAACGCGGAAGTGCACTCACAATCATCAATTGAAGGCATATTGGAACTGAAAAAGGAATACGCATTCACAGCTGACCAGATTGATAGAATTGAGGTAGAGGTGTTCGATGTCGCTTACAATATCATAGGTGGCGGTCAAGAAGGTGACAAGACTAACATCAAAACTAAGGAGGAGGCCGATCACAGTATCCCGTACATCGTCGCAGTAGCCATTCTGGACGATCAGGTAATGCCTCCGCAGTATTATCCGGATCGCATTCTAAGAGACGATGTGCAGCAACTTCTGCGCAAGATTGTAGTCCGACCGCGCGAGGATTACAGTCGACGCTTCCCCGACGAAATGCCGTCTCATCTCATGGTTCATCTGAAAGGCGGTAAGGTACTTGAGAAAGAGAAACGTGATTACGAGGGGTTCTTTACTCGCCCAATGGGTTGGGACAGAGCGGTTGAGAAATTCAATCGCCTTAGCGCTCGCTACGTGAACAAGGCGCTAGGAAGAGAGATAGTAGATTCGGTGGCTCAAATGGAAGATATAAATGTCACAGACCTCACGAGCCTTCTTCACAGAATTCCTGATCCTAAACGAGGTGAGAAGGCATGAGCGATAGAGCATTTTCCTTTATTCGAATGAATGAACGCGAATCGAAGCCAAGGAAGCGAGGGGTCACCGAGATACGCGGGCCCTACTACACGGTGATGGGGAAGCGCTATCTCGAAGACGTTCTGGAAACGATGGGCGAGTACGTGGACATACTGAAGTTTGCAGCCAGCTCCTTCAGCCTAATGAAGAGAAGTGTGTTGAAAGAGATTATCGATACGGCTCATCGTTACAACGTAATGGTTTCTACAGGGGGTTGGATGGAGTATGTGCTCACGCAAGGGCCGGATGCGGTGGAGCGATACATCAAAGAATGCAAGGACGTTGGCTTTGACATTATCGAGGTTTCAAGCGGGTTCATCACCATTCCCATAGACGACTGGATCGACCTAGTACGACAAGTCCAGAAGGCAGGCATGAAGGCAAAGCCCGAAGTTGGAATACAGTTCGGCGCTGGCGGAGCCACTTCCGTTGAAGCATTGGCTGCTGAAGGAACTCGTGATCCCACATGAGCGATCTCACAAGCAAAGCGTTTCCTAGACGCAGGTGCCTACATGATCATGATTGAATCGGAAGGCATCACCGAGAACGTCAAGACTTGGAGAACGGATGTTCCCCCTAAGATCATCGATGCTCTTGGATTGGACAAAGTGATGTTCGAGGCTGCAGATCCAGAAGTCTTCGGTTGGTATGTGAAGAACTATGGGCCCGAGGTCAACTTGTTCGTGGATCACAGCCAGATCGTTCACCTTGAAACATTGCGGCGTGGCATCTGGGGGACTCTGGACTTGTGGGGACGAGTCCTGACGTACAAAGGACCGAAGAAGTAGCCCAACAATCTTTTGCTGGAATCGGAGCGCTTGTGAATTGGCTACTTGGCATGGTCTGAAAGAAGGCGACGAAGTTGAATTGGAGATCAAGGAGAACGCACGGGATGGCCGTGGAGTAGCGCGTCTTAGAGGATGCATTGTCTTCGTTGACGGAGCTTCAGTCGGAGAGAAGGTTAAGGTCAGAATAACCAATATTGCGGCGCGTCATGTCCACGCGCAGGTCATAGAGCATCTAGAGGAATGATGCGATCAAAGCCAATCCGTAAAACATCATGCCCAGCGCTCCATTGGTCAAGTACCATCGCGGCACCCAGCGTTTTCCAAAGTAATGGCCGCCGCCCCAAGAAGTCCAGTCCTCGGGCGTTGGCCATGTGCCTGCGAAATGATACCACGCAATATCCTCACCGAGGGGCAGATAACACCACAACCCGAAACTGAGCATTAGCCCACGTAGGTTGGGTTCGAAGACGAGCACGACCAGCGGTAGTGCCGAGAATAGGCCGAACATAATTATGTGATAGTTAGCGAAGTGGTTCAGAAACCGCAAGCGGAGATGTTCTGCAGGTGGAATATAGCCATGCTCAATGAAACCATAGAGATATGCGAACACAAGGCCAAGCAGAATCACAATGACTGCTCTTAGGGATTCTTGTAGCATAGCATGGACCTGCTTGTGGACCCCACAGAGGCTGCTAGATTAATTGTGCTCTGAACATTCCTATCAGGTTCCTAACGCAATTCCCTGAACGCTTATCCTTCCGGGCTTCTGAAGTTCGCCTTGCACATCGAACTTGACCCCAGCCACCATTTCTGCGACCTTGATGTTCGTCAGAGTATGCATCGTTATTTGAGAGACCAGAATTTCAGATCGCCCCTCAGCAACGGCCAGATAGGGAATCAGCATATCCCCTAGATGTCGGTCTACTGGAGCCCTCGATTCTATCTCAGCCAGAAGTTTAGAAGCCGCTTCCTCACCAACCGTTTCCGCGGGTTTCCCTCGCTCTCCTATACTGTCTCCGCCAACTATCGAACCGTTCGAGGATTTCATGATCAGTGTAATGCCGCTGCCGGGTGCGATGTGAGGATCCTGGCCAGAAGGATAGGTTTCGATAGTTATGTTCACATCTTGATGTCCAGCGGCTAACAGCTTCTCCTTGGCCGCCGTTGCCTGTCGTTGAGCGACATGACTTGGAAGCTTAACACAGTGACTGAGTCCTTCAACACCAGACGCTTGCCCTCGATCCACCAATCCGATCGCAGCGAACGACGGCGCGGGCTCGATTGCCATCTTGACATGCCCTCCTCCTTTCGGGTAGTGTCCTCTCCGGATGACTTGGATGCACGCCCTGTATCCCATTAGCTGCAGAACCGGCAGAACCACCAATCGAACATAATCAATGGTCGGGCTCCATCGTACATCAGTCCCACCTGTCAGCTCAAGGTCAACGCGACCCGGTGCGAACCCGGCACAGGGCATCAGGGCTTGAAGTATGAGTGGAATGCTCCCCGCCGTTCCAACATTGAAGCTAAACGTTCCAGCAATGTGGCCGCGAGGTTTGAATTCAATTTCACGCGAACCCTGCTCTACACCTACGGTCTCAGCGTTGCACATCGCGGCTAGAGCTCTTACGGCTGTTACGTGCTGCGCCTGAAGGCCCGGGTTCGGCCGCTTGTCTCTGATCTTATCGACATACACATCTTTCCCCGTGAGCGCCGCAAGAGCAATGCTCGTTCGAACGATTTGCCCTCCTCCCTCTAGCAAATCCCCGGAAATTCTAATCAAAGAAATTCTGCCCCACTACAAGCGACACTCATGGTAGGCTCTCAGTGGAGCAGAGACCGTATTCAGGAAATCGGTTTTCAATGCTCAACTTGCAAAGTACTGCGTTAACCGACGCTGAAAGAGCTGATTCCGAATTAGCGCACTATTCCTGATCCAAGTTTCTTGTGGAATTCTGAGTTCTCTGCAAGCGAACTGGAACGCTTGTTGAAACGTATCGAAAATTGAAGGCGCGGTTCTGAGGGCAGCGCGTACGCTCTCCCTGACATTCCATACACCAACCGGTAATATGTATCCGGGTCTGATTTCTCGAAGAACAACCGCTGCAGCCTGTTTCTGCATCCTCTCCAGCGCCTCTGCCACAGCGAGCCTTGTCGAGTAGTAGCATCCACCAACTGAAGCGTAACGAGTTCTTCCTTCGTAGGGCTCGTAATCGTCCATGAGCGCGGGAACTACACCGGTCTCGTTCCACGCTGTACCTGGGAACCATGCCTCGATCCATTCGAACTCCCAGTTTCTTGGCAGGAGAATGGCTGCGTAAACGTTGTCCAGATAGTAATAGTGGTAGACATGGTATTTTTCAAGTGGAGGGTTTCGTTTCACAGACTCTAATAGATTCTTTGAAAGAGTGTCGTCTACGGCTGTGATACTCCACCGTGTCGGGACGATCTTTCTCTGGCCCTGAATTCCAAGCATTCCTAGGCTTAGAATCCGCTGGATTCTCGAAACTTGAACTCCCTTGTCATACAACTCCACAATTCCATTGATCGCCAGCTGGTCGCCGTCATAGTAGACCGCTTCAAGCTTCCGCTCCCCTGCACTCGGAGTTATCTTTAGGTCTCGAATCATGGCTGAGGGACCGAACGGCTGCGTCTCTTCACTGAGAGCAACAGCCATTCGCGGCTTCTTCTTGAACGTCGCATCGACCTCGACGGAGGATGATGAGAGAGCAAGATCATGCATATCCAAGAGGTACTTGTTCGGGTCTGCGGCGACGTGAACATCGGTGAGTGATTTGCCACGAATCAGACTGAATCGATAGTCAATGATTGTTTGAATATCCTTACCGAGCCAAAGCTCGGGCGTATCAAGAATCTGAGTGTCACCCTTTGTCGGCGGTATCAGAGGGCCTGTGTAGACCCTTGGATAGCCTACATGGCCAACGAAGACGCCGGGGGGACTTGAGCCGTCGATATGCTCTGAGCTCAGAGCGGGCAGATGTTTGACTAGGGATTCTGCCTTAGATAGGATTGGGCAATAGGATTTGCCGCATAGCATGCGGCTTCCGCGGCATTGCATGCAGATCGTTGATGAAGAGGTCGTGATGAAACTGAGGGCTTCGATGTTCTTCTCTGGATCAAGACCCGTCCGTCGTTGAATCCAGTCTAGGTTTTGCAGAGCGCTCTCGCCCACCGACATGAGATTAGTGATAGGTCGGTTTAATCAGCGAGAGAGGCATATGAAACTAATCACGATTCATTCAAATGGAGACATTGGGGATCAAAGGCGTGCCTGCGACTACAAAACTAAGATCTTATGAACCTTGACACATAGTTGTGGCCATGCGCCTGCGCCCTTACGCAGAAAGAATCAAGGCGTAACCCTCAGAGATTGGTAACTCAAGTTGGATCACGTTAAACATCGGGGCCTGCTGATTGGCAGATATCAGCCGTTTCACACGGGGCATTTGCATTGCATCCGCTACGTTCTGGACAAGGTCGCAGAAGTGATAATCGCCATCGGAAGCGCCCAATTCAGCCACACACTTCACAACCCCTTCACCGCAGGCGAGCGGGTAACGATGATTCGTCTCGCGATGGATGAGGCGAAGATTGACGCCTCAAAATACTATCTCATACCCATCCGCGATCTGAGAATTCATGACCTCTGGGTGCCACACTTGGTCTCTCAGACACCGAGATTCGAGATTGTATTCTCAAACGAACCCGTAACCTCACGCTTGTTCAAAGAGGCGGGATTCCGAGTCGAACCGATCCCGTTCTTGGACCGCGAGAGCTATTCAGCTACTGAGATACGGGAGCGCGTTGTGAAAGGTTCAAGCTGGGAAAGCCTGGTTCCAGCATCAGTGGCAGCTTACATCAAGAGTATTTTCGGGGACGAACGCCTAAGGGAACTCGCTTTAAGCGATCAGCCTAGCCACCATAGACATGAACTGCATTCCCAGTTCTAACTCGAATTCGCTTGGCCGCACTCTTCTCGCGACAAGCCACTTCAAGGTAACCGTGGCTACCGATAAGAATCCCTACCTCATTTCGCCCTAGATCAGAATACGTGTTGACGAAACGTGCAGGGATTCGCCGTCCTCCGACCGATATCGCAATCTTCTTTCCGAGTTTCAGATTCAACTTTGACAGATCGTTTTGCGAAAGGTTCGTTATTACATTGCCAAAACTGTCAACGTGAAAGACCTCGCAGACCGCAGTTGTGCCTTTAGTATTTGACTGAGCGAATTGCGGTTTGACATAATTCGAGATTTCAGGACCACATTCCCTCGGAGCAGTTCCACACGCCAAATGCGCTGCAACAGGGGCGAAGATATCTCTCCCATGAAAAGTTGAGGAGATCTCGCCTCGCATCAACGAGCGGTTCGTTAGCTCATAGACATGATTTATGCCGTCAATGGCGGCGGCGGGTACCATTAGACCGTTGTCCGGTCCGACAAATAGACTCCTACTCGTTTCGATAGCGATTGGTCGCCGGTTACTTCCAACACTAGGATCCACCACAGCAACATGGACAGTCCCATTAGGAAAATGTGGAGTTGCGGCTGCCAATAGAAATGCCCCCATCCTGATGTTGAATTTGTCAACCAGGTGGCTGATGTCGATGATCTTGGCATCTGGGCAGATCGATAGTATGACTCCCTTCATTTCAGCAACGAACGGATCCATTAGACCGAAATCAGTCAACATACTAACAATCGCCTGCAAGTTGGTCCTCTCAATTGCCAAGTGCTTCGTTTCATCGGATCTGGACAGTTGGCCCCTGTTCGGTTCCGGTGGGTAAGTGTTCCTTTCCCAGTATATTGAAGTTCACTGAATCGGCTTACTTTAGTCTCTATGGAAAATCAAATGAATCAAACGTCAATTCCTCTTTGCCGTGGTATAATGACTCGCAGGATACCATATGCGACTTTGATCGGCTCTGTAATAGCCGTTCTAATCGTCTTTACACCGATGAAGGGGCTTGACTACCAAGGCCACTTGGCTCTTGCCCTTCTGGTTTTTGCGGTTGCAGTATGGTCATCTGAGGTACTACCGCTGGCTGTCTCTTCCATTATTGTAGTCTTGATTCAACCGTTGATGGGTGTGGCTACGTTTGGCAGGGCGCTCTCTGGGTTCGCTAATCCAATATTGTTCTTGCTTCTGGGGGGTTTCATCATAGCTGAGGGAGTCAGCGCAAGTGGAATTGTTAATCGTGTTGCGTCCTCATTAGTATCGAGACTCCGCGGAAATTCTGGACTGATCCTGCTTGCAGTAATTCTCATCACTGGCGTTCTATCAGCGTGGATTAACAACGTAGTTGCCTTCGCGATTACTCTACCTATAGTCAGACTCATAATAGAGATGGAAGGCAGTGCAGGCTCCGGAACGAGCAACTTCGCAAAGCGGATGATGCTGGGAGCATCTTATGGGTCGCTTGCTGGTGGGCTGGCTACGGAAATCGGAACAGCCCCGAACCTAATCGCAACCGCCTATGTGAAATTGTCATTCTTGAACTGGATGACCTTCGGGTTTCCATTGGCCTTTGTTCTCATGCTGATTGTATGGAGGATTCTGATCGTGGTCTTCCCTATAGAAGCTGCAGAAATCGCAACGTCTTACGGATCGATTAGTTCAGAATCGCTGAAACGCTCACCATTGCACACGCATGAGAAGGCAACTCTCGCAATCCTCATGTTAGTCATTGTTCTGTTGATTACGGAGCCTCTCACAGGAATAGACAGCAATTCGGTGACGCTGTTCGGTGCTGCGCTCTTCCTTGTTAGCGGCATATTGCGATGGAACCACGTTCAGAAGAATATTGATTGGGGCATGATTGTCTTCTTCGGCGCAGCCCTATCAGTGGGTAATGATTTCATCGCAACCGGTGCCGCAACGTGGATGATTGGGATAGTGACCAGCGTCGTTGGCAATTCTTCGCCCCTAATCTATGTCATGATCTTCATGTTAATTGGTGCCAGTCTCACGCAAGTAGTTACGAACGTCGGATTGGCAACCATATTGATGCCGCTTGCGACTCTTTTGGCAGGACAAATGAACTTGGCACCAAGTACGTTCGTCGTTCCTTCTGCCGTAGCCTGTTCGCTTTCATTCATGCTGCCTATGGCTGACCCGACGACAGCGATGGCATATGGCACTGGCTTTCTTTCTACCAAGGACATATTTAAGGCGGGACTTCCGATGACTGTAATCGCGGTCATTATATCAATTCCAGTTATCTTTGCAGCACTGCATTTGATTTGACCGTGATGGTTTCGAAATGATGGACCACATTTCCAAATGTGAAGATGAGGATTAGATTTGATATGAGATCATTGTGTACCAAAGCCAGTCAGTTGTGTGATAGCTGGAATTCAGTGTGACAGCGAAGACTCGACTTCCACTTTCCATCGGCTTCGTAGTGTGCGGGATTGCAATCATATACTATGCCTCTTCTGGATTTTCAGGTGCCGCTGACTTTCGTACTGCGACCTCCATAATCCCTACTAGCATGCTTCCAGTCTTCGTGGTCGGAGTCATCATGTTAGCCCTCGGTCTCATTCAGCTCCTAGACTCATTTCACCTTAAACAAGAAGGCAGTAGTTCAAGTTGAGGGAATTGCTCAAAGAAGCTGGGATAATCTATTCCAGGATTGACGGCAATTCATGACAGACTTGATCACACCACAGTTCTTCACCGTCGGACTACTCGTCATTGTTTTATCCTTTCTGGCTGCTGTACTAAGCGAGAAACTCAAGATTTCCTACACAACTATCTTGGTGATCATAGGACTCGTACTATCCTTTCTGAGGATCGCGGGTGGTCTAAGTGAGATCCCGCTAGATCGCAGCATTATACTCGGCCTCGTCGTTCCGCCTCTCATTTTTGAAGCCGCCATGCGTACCAGATTCGAGGTCTTCAAAACTGTAAGGAATACCGTACTCGCCCTAGCAATCTTCGGCGTGGTGATCTCTGCTATACTAAGCGGAATGGTTCTGAACTTAGCTTTGGGTCTGCCTTTGGCGGTGGCACTCACATTTGGCGTCATAGTTGCGCCCACAGACCCCGTATCGGTCGTCAATATCTTGAAGCGCAGCAAGGCTCCGAGCCGACTGGTCACTCTACTTGAGACAGAAGCGTACTTCAACGACGCAACAGCGGTTATTCTCTACCCCATTGCAATCTCTCTTAGCTTTAGCCCCATCCAGAGTGTCGCACTGTTCGCTTACACTTTCGGCGGCGGAATCCTGATTGGTTTCATCTTCTCCGGCATAGCTGAACTTCTACATCGACTTGTGACTGAGCCCTTAGCAGAGACATCCTTCACGATTGCAGTCATGTTTGGCTCCTATACCTTCGCGGAAAGCATAGGTGTTTCAGGCTTGGTTGCGGTGGCCATCGCAGGCTTGTACATGGGTAATCGGACTATGCATGTCGCCATGTCAGAAGAAACTCGCACCACAATGACGAAGTTCTGGGAAGTAGTCACATTCTTGGTGACATCTCTCGCCTTTCTCCTCTTGGGGCTAAGGGCAGATGTCTCTCTACTAGCTGGGTTTGCTCCGCTTGTTCTTGCAGCTTTCGGCGCCATGCTTTTGGGGAGACTGTTGAGCGTCTACCCCATTGTAGCTTTGGCAGGCTTTGTCGGTGAAAAGATCCCGGCCTCGTGGACGAAAGTCCTTGCTGGAGCGGGGCTGAGAGGTGTAATCTCCGTAGCGCTGGCGCTTTCGCTACCTCAGGAGCTGCCGTTTCGTGAGACAATAGTTGCCATGACTTTTGGTGTTGCACTTCTCTCCCTGATCGTTCAGGGAGAACTGCTCCACGTATATCTGAAGAAGTTGAAATTCTAGTGTGTGCAGGCAGATTGTAGACTTACACTTAGGCAATACGAAGAGTAGTAAGTTCTTCAACATGAGACGTTGAATTCGAAGATCGAATAGATGGAGAAGATTGTCGGTTAAGTATGCTGATAGTAGATAAACGTTAGCCGCTGACTGCTTCATAACCGGAGAAAAATAGAGCATCAATTGCAAACGCGTAATACTGATAGCCACGAGGACCATACCGAGGCTAAACAGCAACTCGGAGTGGGAAGAATCCGCGGATGAGATCACTACACAAGTATCTGAAGACGCCTAAGCTCCGTACTCCCGAGTCCTTGCCCGAGGTATGGGCGAAATGACAGAGCGACTGCGCGGTTTTGATTCCCGAACCGGTTTTCTCTATCTGAGAAAGTGGACTGTAGTATCGATTGCCACAGGCCTAGTCGCCGGCCTAGGAGCATTGGCCCTAATTCAGGGGATTGATTTCTTCACGAAACTATTCCTAGTGACCTTAGTAGGGTACACGCCGCCATTGCCCGGCGGTGAGACGCAAGCGCGCTTGACAACCATCATCATCATCAGGCGATCTTGGCTAATACCGGTCTCCGCTGCTCTCGGTGGTTTGATCAGCGGTTTGATAGTTGCAAGGTTTGCACCCGAAGCCAAAGGTGTTGGAACTGACGCCGCGATAGGCGAATTTCACAAAGGGCACGCTCTGATTCGAACTCGGGTGCCACTCATTAAACTTCTCACTTCAGCCATCACAATCGGGTCGGGCGGGACCTCTGGCCGTGAGGGGCCCATCGCTCAGATAGGTGCTGGCTTGGGTACTCAGATCGCAAAAGCCTTCAAGCTTACCGAACGAGAGAGGAGAATCGCTCTCGCGGCCGGACTCGGCGCAGGTATTGCTGCGATCTTCAAAGCTCCCTTAGCCGGAGCAATTCTCAGTGGTGAGATATTCTATAAGCATGATTTTGAGGCTGAAGCCATGATTCCAGGATTCGTAGCGTCAACAGTGAGCTATTCGATCGTTGGTTTCGTCACAGGCTGGCAACCGATCTTCAGTACCGGAGTCAACCCGGTTGCATTCACGCATCCGGAGGCGCTCGTCCTTTACGGGGTTCTAGGCGTTGTCTGCGCTGCGTTCGCGCATCTGCTCTTCAAAGTCTACTTCAAGGTTCACGATGTCTTTGAGAGACTTCGAGTACCCAATTTCATGAAACCGGCGATCGGCGGACTCATAACAGGAGCGATCGGCGTTTTCGTGCCTTCGGTTCTGGGGGTAGGCTATGGCTGGGCGCAGGTTGCGCTCAACCAGAACTACCAAGTCCTGCCCCCAACGATGATGCTCCTCGCCGTTTTCGCCGAGATATTTGCAATGTCATTTACGTTGGGTTCAGGGGGCAGTGGAGGAATCTTCGGGCCCTGCGTGGTAACTGGAACGATGATTGGCGGCGCCTTCGGTTACTATGCGCAACAAATATTCCCAGGAACGGTGACGAACCCATCCAACTTCGCCATAGTTGGCATGATGGCGTTCTTTGGCGGGGCTGCCAAGTCGCCCTTGGCCGTCATCGTGATGATCGCGGAGATGACTGGCGGCTACGGTCTCCTAGCGCCGTCAATGGTCGCTGTGGTCGTTGCATATCTGCTCACTGGAAGTCTGAGTGTATTCTACAATCAAGTGGAGAGCGTGGAAGATTCTCCAGCCCACCTTGAGGAGTATGAGACCCTAGGCCTGAAGAGAATCTTGGTCGCTGACGTTATGACGAGGAACGTGCAATCGGTAAAGCCATCGACAAACATCAAGATAGCCCAAGACTTGATGGAGACAGACCTTGTAGGCGGCTTGCCAGTGGTATCAAGCGGCAAATTGGTGGGGATGGTTACTAGGACCGACATACTGAAACTTGAACCTTCGAAACGTGCGGAGAAAGCAGTTAACGATGCTATGACTAGGCAATTGGTCGTTGCATATCCCGAGGAAGACTTGTTTTCAGCGTTGACGAGAATGATGACGAGAGGCGTAGGTAGACTTCCAGTCGTTTCGCATGACGATCGCGAAGTAATGATCGGCATAATCGCGCGCACTGACATTGCAAAGGCAATTGAGAACCATCGTTTCATGCAAGACTCTGCCAGAGAGCAAGTTCATTGAGCGCTGTTAGCTAATTGATCCGTTAGCTTCTCTGTTTCCGCACAAACTTCATCAATAGTCCATTTGTGAAGAGGCGACTCGTTGGGCCGGGGACGGTGTGGCCGTTCGAGTTTTCAGCCATCTTTGCGAGGATCGCCAGAGGGGTGGGCACAATGGAAACCGAACCACCATAGGTCATTGTTCTTCCACATGGAGTCATCGGTATTCCCACTCATATTCTACTGCGCGCATTGTGGCCCTCTGATCTTAGCCTCATTACCTATCGGATCATGATATTCAGTATTTGATATAACAGACGCATACGCGGCCTCCGTCGTTTTTAGAGTTGCTTCGTCCAGAAATTGCGTATATAGCACAACCAAGCATTCGGAGCTCCCTCGTTGGACATCTCAGTGTTCCCCAAGCCAATTCATCTATTGAACTTACGGACGCGTCTTACCGTGAGCGTTGATTTCCGGACGGCTATGTGCTGGGGCGAGAGAATTTCTACTCCGGCACTTGTGAAGCGATCGAGAATATTCTGCATTAATTCCGAATAGATCGTGGTTAGTTCGTTCGGCTTGTCCGTGTATGCGTTAATTTCGTAGGCAACATAATTGTTGTCTAGATTACGTATCAGCACGAAGGAACTTGGCTCAGGGAGAAGACCTGGAGTGCCTCGCGTTGATTCCAAGAGTAGACGCCTCACCTTTGACTGTGGAACATCGTATCCGATTGTGATCTCCTGGTGGACTATCACCTTTGGCATGGCAGAGTAGTTGACAATCTTGTTTGACAGAACTTGGGCATTTGGAACATGCACCACTTCGTTCTTGATCGTTTTGATTCGCGTAAACATTATGTCAACTTCTAGCACATCTCCGTAGACTCCGCTTCCAAGCTCAACGCGATCACCTTCCTTGAATGGACGCCAAGACATTACAACCAATCCGGCCAGGGCATTACCAATGGAGCCCGTCGCCGCGAACGAAACAACCAATCCTATGAACACTGTGAACAAAGTCACTAATGTTCCTGCAAGCGTCTGCAGACCGGCCATTACGAGAACATTAGTTAGCAGTAAAACTGCAACGACCGCATATACCAAATAGTGTACTACGCTCTGGAAAAGATCGAGCGTCAAAGGATGCAACTTTGAGTGCCGCCTATACTCGGCAAATATGATTCCGAAGATCCTAAGTACGACGTAGCCACCGACAACGAAGACCAGCATCACCCCTAGTCGTCCGGCATTGAAACTCAGAAAGGACGAAATCGAATCAGTGATCATGCCTTGAAGACCCAAGGTAATTGAAATCTCAGCGACCACGAATATCGCAGCCACAACCCAGACCACGCCACGAAGCAAGGAGCCTACGAAATCGACAAGGTTGGGTGAAATCGTTCCGCGAGCCAGAAGTTTCGCGTTCACACGGATTATGAGCCTAGTGAAGAGCTTAGCCAAAATCAAAGTGATTAGGACGTAGACTGTGAGAAGAACATATGATTCAACAGAGCTCATGGGCAATACGTAACCCTTTCAATTTGATTCACGACTTCCAGACCTTTAACGATGTTGGAATGATCGTGTCAATTATGGTTCCAGCAAATCTGAAACACGATTCACCAAGAGATCATCACCAAGCGTAGTACGTGTAGTCGACAAAGTCATCTGCCCAGAGCGACTCCCCCTCCGAAGGTTTGCTTAAGCCGTGGAGCACCCGCCAAATGATTTCCTTCGCAAGTCCGTATCCAGCGGTTCGTTCCCTCACAAGTGACACATGATGAATTGTGATTCCGTCCATTCTGACTCTCGAGGGAGCTCCGGGATTCAAGCAAACCCAATGAGCATCGCTCGTTACACCGTCCTTTAACATATGAGTTAGCAGCGGGAGCACCATTCTCGTGACTCCGCCAGGACTGAATTCGAAGTCTGTTCCTTCATTCAATGAATGCAAATCCAGTGTTTTCGTCGGTGCGTCGATGCTGCGCAGCAACTCTAGGCCTGATGCTTTGAATTTCAGCAAGGGGGTTTGAGTATTGATGCACATTTTCAATTGGAAAATCCCTTTATCGTGTAGTCAGATTCCACTGCGAGGTATTGTTGAAAACCCCTGCATGAAGTCGAGTCCAAGATGGCAGGGGTCTTTTGGAGTCTGATTAAGGTGATCGTTGGTATAGGAGTATATATACGAAAATGAAGGCCAAGAGGATTAGGCCAATGGTTATTCCAATGCGATTTGGGTGCGCTTTCAGGTGTGATAGTAGAGTCATGCTGATCGGCCCTCCACATGAAGGATGATTTTTAACAGTTATGATTGAAGGAAAGTCACGTTGTGGAGATCTGCGGAGAAACGTCATCAAATTACGCAGATCGGAAAGTTTCATGTAATCCAAATGCATTCATGGGAGTGGGGTGACTCGTTGGCAAAAGGCAAGCGTGGCAAACCTGTTTGGAAAACACAGGTCTATGTGCCCGATGATTTAGACCTGTTCATAATGGGAAAAATGGTTGAAGACAGTTCTACAACGTTCAAGCAGCTGGCCACGCTGGCGAAAAGCGACCAACGTACGATTGCGAAAAGATACGAGCGTCTGAAGAGAGAAGGCATCGTGAAGCGTGCAACTATCGTGGTGGATTGGTCTAGACTAGGTCTGACGGCGACGGCGTTCCTAGGCACCGCTACACCCCATGGAGACGAAAGCCGAAGGAAATTGCTCGACTTCATGCAGCATGAGCCAAGAGTCCTAGAGGCGTACGCAACCTTAGGCTCTCATGAGTATTTCATGACGGTGTTGGACGTTAACATGGAGAACCTTCGGGAAGGTGTGTGTGACAAAATGGAACCATTGACAATGGGTTTGTCCTCTTCAGTTGTTGTGAAATCGATAAAGAATCCAGACTATAAGGGACTACTGGAATACCTTAGGAGCGCGCGAAAACGCAAACAAGGCGATCATAATCCCAGTGGGGAAGTGTCGCAACGATCGATGGCCTGAGTTGCGTACCTGTGGAAGATGATTTCATTGGGCGAATTTCTGTTGTTGAAGTGATTTACGTGTTCGCGATTCAGGAGCTATACGACTATTCATCACGCGTCCGACGACGTTTTGTGGAGAAGCTCACCGAATTGCCTTGGGAGGAGCTTGAGAGGAATAGAGAAGCGAGTTTCTACAGCATGAAGAATATTCTCATTCACATCATCAACAATGAAGACTGGATAGTAAACTGGGTGATTCATGGCAAATCGTCCGAATACACGCGACGAAAATCTGCTGAATATGTTACGGTGCGGATGTTGCTTGAGCATCTAGACGAAGTCGAAAAGAAGACAAAATCGTACTTGCAGCAAGTCGATGATAGCGAACTCAAGAGAAGAGTGAAATTTACACTCTCTTCTGGAGAAGTGTTTGATCTCTCGGTTGAAGAATGTCTCTTCCAGTCGTTCACAGAACAGCTGTACCACATAGGTGAGCTGATTGCGTTAATGTGGCAAGATGACATCGAGCCACCCAGAATGCAATGGTTCTGGAATAACCCAAGAGAGATATCAACTAACTAAACGCGAACTGCAGCTTCCCGAAATCATAAGCGCACAGATTGAACTCAATTTGCTAGGATGATTTCGAATTGGATGTCACCGTGTTAGAGGCAATCTGGACATTAAGAAGCATGCGTCATCTGAGAACTGACTCCGTTGAACACGAAAAGGTTCATCTGATCTTGGAAGCTGCTGGAAAGGCGCCTTCAGGTGGAAACTCACAACCTTGGGAATTCATCGTTATCACCGACCCGTCAATCAAGAAACAGATTCGTAACTTGACAGTATCTGGTCTGGAAACCTACGCCAATTCCAACTCAAGGATCCCCCCCAAGAATGCGGTTTCCAGCTTTCTGAGGTCTACAAATCCCGTGACGTGGATGGCCGAGAACACAGACAGCGTTCCAGTGCTAATACTCGCGTGCCTCAACACGAAGCGCGCAAAGCGGTTAACGGAAGAGTGGGCTTGGTTGGAGGAACAAGCGAATTGGGCCTCAGTCTTCCCAGCGGTACAAAACCTGTTACTGGCAGCACGAGCATTAGGACTTGGTACAGCGGTCTCAATCTTCCCACTGTTCCGCATGAATGAACTTAGACAGGCACTCAAACTTCCTGACTACGTGAAACCGGGCATCCTCATCTACGTTGGCTACCCTGTGGGTCGCTTCAGTGAAGCAAAACGACTACCTATTGAGAACTTCATCCACCAAAACGTCTGGTGACCAATCACGCTTTCGAATCCTAGACGGTCGCCAAGCTTTGGTCGAGTATGCGGATTGCTTGGTCGATTTGTTCGCGTGTGACGGTCAAGGGTGGTGCTAGTCGTATTACTTGGCTTCGCATGCCGCAGGGATACATGAGTAGGCCTCTTGAGAGGGACTCGTTCAAGACTTTCTTTGCAGCGTCCGTGTTGGGCTCGCGATCTGTGCCTGGCACGATTAGCTCCATGCCAATCATGAATCCTACGCCGCGCACGTTGCCGATCACTTTGTACTTCGCCTGTAACTCTCTGAGTCGGTCTAGTAGATAGGCGCCATTTTCCTTGGCCTTACTGAGTAGTCCCTCGTCTCTAATCGTCTCTATGGTTGCAATTGCCGCCGCGCATGAGACTGGATTGCCTCCAAAAGTAGTTCCGTGGACCGTCGGACTCCAGCGACTCATGAGCTCGTTCTTGGCGCAAACGACGCCAAGCGGGAAGCCTGAAGCTATCGCCTTCGCAATTGCCATGACATCTGGTGTGACTCCAAAGTATTGAGCTGCGAACCATTCGCCAGTTCTCCCGAAACCACTCTGGACCTCATCGAAGATCAACACTATACCATGACGCGTGCAGATTTCTCGTAGGCTATGTAGGAACTCCTTGGGGGGAACAATGTATCCACCTTCGCCTTGGATAGGTTCCACAATAATCGCGGCAACTTCTGATGGAGCGATCAGTCGATCGAGGACGGTTTGCAGAGCCTTCAGGCTCTCGCTGACACATTGCGCTGGATCATCCGGATGGGATGAGTGATATGGATCTGCGTACGGCACGTGGTAAACGCTTGGGAGGAACGGATCGAGACCTAGACGGTAGATGGATTTAGATGCCGTCAGCGATGCGGCGCCGTACGTGCGTCCATGAAATCCACCTATGAAGGCTATGATGCCTGGTCTCCCGGTAACGTTCCGGGCCAGTTTGATCGATCCCTCAACAGCCTCCGCTCCGCTATTCCCGAAGAAGAACATGTCCATGGCACCGGGCAGAATTTCCGGCAGCATCTCTGCCAAGCGAAGAACGGATTCGTGGAGCGTGACGCCCACGGGACCATGCACCTGTTTCTCCATCTGTTCCCTTGCTGCCGCGATAATTCTCGGGTGATTGTGACCTGCATTAACTACGCCGAATGCTGCCATGAAATCCATGTAACGCTTTCCATCAAGACCATACAAGTAAATGCCCTCAGCCTTTACCACGGGCAAGTTCGGCCAATCCTCAGCGAAAACTGGCGCAAGCATCTTATGCCGACGTTCAACGAGCTCCGCAAAACTGCTCCTCTTGGCGACCGGTTTCTTCGTTTCCACAGCGGTTCTTGATACCATAAATCCCACGATCTGATGAAATGATGTCTGACGACCAGAATAACTCTTCCTCTCTCAAAAATGAGCCGAACACGCTGAGTGAGCTTTTCAACGATCGCAAATCAGTCAACTTTCACAGCCTGAGTGCTTAGTTGAATCGAACCATTACCAAGATTCAAGTAGTCTTGCAGGGAATTGAGTCTGGCAAGCTTTGCCTGCGGAAACATCGTTTCTGGTTGAACTGGGGGTCATTGCGGGTTCGGCTCTTGTCTTCAGCTTGCTCGCTTGGCGTCTCCGCCTTCCCGTCGCACTGGGTCAGCTGATTGCGGGCATGATTATCGGGCCCTTCGGATTCAGACTCGTCACCGACATGACGACTATTCAAATATTGGCTGAGATCGGAATAGTACTACTGCTATTCATTGTTGGCCTAGAACTTGATCCTTTTCGGTTGAGGGGACTCGGCACAAAGGTGTTCGTCTTCTCCGTTACTGAGATTTCCGTCTCTTTCTTTGCAGGACTAGCTGCAGGTTTGATTTTAGGATGGTCGATTCGCGAGAGCTTCGTCTTGGGCGGCGTTCTTGGTGTGAGTAGCACGGCACTCGTGGCAAAAATGCTACACGAACGGAGGGGGCTCTCAGAGACTTGGGCATCGATAATGATGGGTGCCTTGGTGGTCGAGGATATAATAGCTGTTGTAATATTGTCAGCCTTGCCCCAAGTGGCCGCCGGCGGCTCACCTGAATTGTCTGAGGTGGGTCTATGGATTGTCAAGGGCATGTTCCTAATTCTTCTAACAGTTTTGGTCGGCGTCTACTTGGCACCACGTATCATCGATAGGATTAGTCAGCTGGAGGTGGATATTGACGAGGCGGGATTTCTCCTCGCCCTCAGTCTGGGATTTGCAATGGCGATCCTCTCATCAACACTTGGGTTCTCTGCAGGTACCGGCGCCTTTCTAATGGGACTGGTTATTGTGGGGAAACGAGCCAGATTTGTCTATGAGAAAATACGTCCGATCCGCGATCTTTTTCTGATCGTCTTCTTCGTTTCAATGGGGATGCTAGTCGACCCGTCGCTGCTCCTTAATGTGCGAGTGATGATACCAATTGTCGCGCTGGCTTTGTCAGGAAAGTATGTGGGCTCCTATCTGGGAGTACTTCTTACGGGGCAGCGCACCGTAGCAAGTGACGTTGCCACCCGCATGAATCCTCGTGGGGAATTCAGTTTCGTTATAGCCCGCGAGGCGTCCTCGACCGGAGCTGCGCAGGCGCTTATCTACCCGATCGCTGGATCCGTCGTCCTTGCCACAACCCTAGTCACAAGCATAGCGCAAATTCCGCGAAAGAAGACACAGTCCGCTAGTTCCGCCAAAAGGAATTTTCGTGAGTGAATCCAATTCCATACGGTCAGAATTCGCTGACTAACAAGACTAACTTCTCCTCATCTATTATAGCCGAAAACACAGCTGAGGCAAGGTGTCTTATTCCTAGTTTGATAGCCGCAGCAATCAGTTACTCAATATCCGGAGAAGCGTCCGTCTCAGACTGCTAGAAGCTCAGATTGTAATCCTCCAGATTATTCGCAATAGGTTATCGATCTCAAGCTCCGGGCAGGAAATAGTGCATGGACGTGTAACCCATCGTCTTCACGATTACGAGAACGGCCGCCAAAGCAAAGGTGATGGCTATGGTGAGGTAGTCTCCTGCTCTCATCTTGGCCTCCTCAACGTAAGTTCTTGTTGCTGGTGAACCAAACGCCCTACATTCCAGCGCAGTCTGCAGAGTCTGTGACATTTTCAGAAGATAAAGTAAGAGCGGGGTTAGGACGCTGGTGTATACGGTGGCTTTCCTGTAGAGCGGCATCTTGTCGATGTCCCGTCCGCGCAGTTTCTGTGCCTGAATAACGTTCGTCCACGTCTGGAAGACTAGAGGTACGAAGCGCATGCCGGTGACGAAGATCATGGTGAACTGGTATGGAACCTTCAATTTGCCTAGAGTGGCCGCGAGTTTGGTCATAGGTGTCGTCATTGTTAGAACAGGAAGCGAGAATACTACTGCAAGGACACGCATGAAGACTAGTGTCCCAAAGAGGAAACCTTCGAGTGTATACGCCGCGTAATTACGGTTTCCAACCATTAGCACCCCTAATCGGAACAGTTCGGTGGTTCCGAATCTGTAGGTGAACCCTTGCAGGATTACGAAGAAAATGTACGTTCCTAAGAGGACTTTGAGAATTATACCGAGTCGCTTGATTTCGATCCCTCCTATCACCCACCAGCCGATCAGGAATAGGATCCATAAACCGAGCAGCGCAAAATCCAAGGCAAAGAAGCTCACCGCAAAGCTTGCCAACACCAGCAACATCTTGGTGAGGGCCTGGAGATGGTGAATCGGCGTTTCCTTTCTGACGTATTCAAGGCTTGCCATTCTATTGGCCCCCTCCTAGCGCGTCGACCATAGCATCCACGGTAAGAACGCCCTCCGGGACGCCGACGCCTCCGAGCTCCTTTGCGAGGAGGGCGACTGGGGGTGGCTTAATGAACGCCTTCTTGAGCAACTCAGTTTTACTGAATACCTCAGCAGTAGGTCCGTCCAGCAGAACCTCCCCATTGCACATCACCACAGTCCTGTCCGCATATTGAGTGACCAAGTTCATGTCATGCGTTATCATGAGCACCGTATGTCCAGCTTCGTTCAACTTCTTCGCAAGCCTCGCAATCCTATGCCTTCCACCATAGTCCTGTGCAGTGGTCGGTTCATCCATGATGACGACCTCAGGTCTCATAGCCACTACGGCTGCAACGGTGAGACTTCTCCGGTCTCCGAAGCTAAGTCGGAATGGGAATGTGTCCCATTGTTCTTGAAGTCCAACAAAACCCAATGATTCGTCTACTCTACGTTTGATCTCATCCTCTGGAAGCTTCAGGTTCCGTAGACCGAACTCAACCTCATTCTTGCATGATATTGTGAAAAGTTGTTCGTCCGGGTTTTGAAGTACCAGGCCTAATGATGCTGCAAGTTCACCTGTCGTAAACCCACTGATGTCCTTTCCCTTGAGAAAGACATGCCCGCCGGTCGGTTTCAGGAGGTTCAGAAACTGCTTGACCAACGTCGTCTTACCGGAGCCATTCTGCCCAACAATTCCCACCATCTCGCCGCGTCTAATCTTCAGGTTCACATGTTTCAGAGCGGTAACGGGTGGGAATCCAGGATATGTGAAGGTTAGATCAACACACTCGAGAACAACTTCTCCTTGAGCAACTGCTTTGTGCGGTAAGTTACTCCTGGGCGTGAGTTTCTTTTGTTGTATCAACTCCGCGATGAGTTTCCTCCCTTCATCAATTGTAAGAGGTAGCGGCTGATCAGGAACCAGCCTGTGCCCTACCATGATGACCTGAGGAACCTGAACGCCCACTTCATCTAGCAGTTTGACTTGCGAGAAAACCTCTCTCGGTGTCCCTTGCGCTGCAATCGCTCCCTTACTTAGCACGATCACTTGGTCAGCAAATCCCAGCACGTCTTCGGATGCGTGAGTCGTCAGAATAGTTGTGATGTTGTTCTTTTTCTTCAAGTCTACAAGAACGGATGCTACTTCAGTTGCGCCGATAGGATCCAATTGTGAAGTTGGTTCATCTAAGACCAGAAGTTCTGGCAGCATGCTTAGGCCTGCGGCAAGTACAAGCCGTTGCTTTTGACCACCCGAGAGTTCTGAAGGTGAACGCGACTCGAGTCCCTGCAATCCTACGGCTTCGAGCGCCCATTTTGCTCTCCTCATGATTTCGTCCCTAGGAACACCAAGGTTCTCAGGTCCGAAGAAAACCTCCATCAGAACGTCTGGGTTGATTAGCTGGCCTTCAGGGTCTTGGGTTACGAAACTGATTTTCTGGGCAAGTTCGTAGACCGGATGTTCGTAAACATTCATTCCGGCAACATGGATCTCGCCTTCAGTGGTTCCTTGGTAGATGTTTGGAATGATACCGGTCAAGTTGTAGCATAGGGTTGTCTTCCCGGCACCATTCGCTCCCATAACGGCTACGATCTCGCCTTTGCGCACATTCAGATTGATATTTCTAAGAGCAATTGTTCCGTCCGGGTACGTGAAAGTGAGGTTCTTCACATCTACGATAGAGTTCTCCAAGCCATCATCACTAACAATTCGTGATAATCATTAACGACGAGTTGAATTAAAAAAGAGGAGAAAGGGAACGGGGGTTACGATTTGGGCATCTACCAGATGACGTCCGGCGGCTTTGCCATTCCACTTCTTCGGAGTGCTTCAGCTAGGGGAACAGTGATTACTGTTATCAGGACTGCGAAGAGAGGCATGTACCAGCTGTATATTCCCCATGACATGAGGTAGAGTAGCGGCGAGGGAAAGGCGAAGAGAATCCAGTATACCCAGTATGATGGGGAGATGTACCAACCGTTCATTGCCATCCATGATCCCAAGAAGACTCCGATGGTTCGCTGCTTCGCATCTGAACTTCGTGCCCAATTGTGGATATATTTTGTTCCAAGTGGGGACAGCAGAACGATTAGAGGAAGTAGCCAGAAGTAGAGTGTTGACACGAAATACGACTCAGTTGAGATAGGGGGCCAGCCGCCCACTACTCCAGGGTACAGGTACAAGGCCACGAAGAAGATGACGGTCATCAGAACCTGCCATGCTACGAAGATCCATTTGTATTTCTTCGATCCCATGTTGAGTGCAAGGGCCACGAAGACCGCTGGAAACATGACTACTAGCGTAGCATCAACGATCCCAAGTGGGAACGCGCCCGGTGCAATGAACATGCCGATGATTCCTCCCACAAGCGCAGCGACGATGCCTCCAACCGGCCCCAGAATCAAAGTGCCTATGCCGGCTAGCGGCGTTGCCAAAGGCCAGTAGCCTCCTCCGCCTGCGTAGGGTAGTATTGGTACTAGTGATGTGACGCCTACTAGAGCTCCGTAAACGGCTACCCAAGCAATTGGTGTTCCGGCGATGTACAGTCGACCTTTAGGTTTTGTTGTCTTACCCATTTTCTGTTCACATCCTAGCTCTTGAGGGCAAATGATATGCCGAATAGCACTAGTCCAACTATGACGAGCCCAGTTGCAGCCACCCAGAGCATATCGCTGCTACCCCAGAAGTAGGCCACAACACCCTTGTGACTCTCCCACCAGTCCGGGGACCGAACTGCTCTGTTAGCAGCATCCATCAGGTATGGTATGATGAACATTATGATGCCTAGAACAAAAGCTGCGATGCCCACGAATTTCGCTATTGGTTTTGCTGCCAATTTTCTTGACATCCTCCGATGGAGTTTACAGTATGCGCCTGTAAGAGTATTTAACAGCTGACCCTAACTGCCATTCGACACGTTTCAGCCAGCTTGGTTCACGTTCTTTTCACGCCTCATAATTCAACCCTAGGTAATGTAACCTAAGACTCTAGAACGCAGAGGAACAGATAACTTTCTGAAGCCAGAGAATCGATTGTCGTTTGGTGCTCATCAGGTGACCACGACGGAAGCAGACAAGATCTCACGGTTCAACGTAGAGGTGACTTCTGTTGGAGGGCGATTCTTGCGGGTCCCGGATCTCTCAACGGTCGGAGATTACGTAACCGAACTAGCCCTAGCGTCGAAAGCGAAGCAGATCATTCTTTGCAGCGACGCGTTATCAAGCTCACTTTTCCTTTCTTATCCCACATCACAACCTTTCAAGGCCGTAGTCAAGGGAGAACTCTCTGACGAGCAGTTCTTCGAGACGCTGAAAACAGCGGAGATTGGCGTCTCGGCAGTGGATCTAGCCGTTGCCGAGACGGGTACACTGATCCTTGCTACAGAAGACGAGTCCGACCGACTGGTCACCGCGCTGACACAGGCTCATGTGGCGATTGTACCGCGTTCTCGACTGGTTCTCTCGCTTGAGGAGGCTGAATCTCATATTTCCAAAATGCTTGCAGATGCAAAAGAAGGTATCTGCATATCGCTTGTTTCAGCAAGCAGTAGAACCTCCGACATCGGCGACATGAATATTCTTGGCGTGCATGGCCCTAAGGAGTTACATGTTCTCCTACTGGAGCAGGAATTTCTGAAGAGTGCTTGACTTTGGATCGTTCTGGTAACGAGAGTCACAGACGCTTGCTGAACCGAATTCGCGCTGGGCTCGCAAACAAATCGCAGAGAGCCGCACTTTACCTAGGGACAGAAGCGGGTACTGAAGTCGCGCAGAAAGTCTATGCTCAGACGCCTGGAGGCGACGATCTGCCGTTGAAAGCGAGGAAACTGAAGGCCATCGCTATCGATAATCTGGATGCTAATCTGAGGCGATTCACTGAAGCTGCGAAATCGAGCGGCATCAACGTCCACATCGCGACGGATGCCGCCTCGGCAGTTCGGCTGATTATCGATCTAGCTCGCAAGGCTGATGCCAAGCTGATCGTGAAAACGAAATCAATGACTGGTGAGGAAATAGATCTCCGTCAGCATTTAGAGAAGGAAGGATTCGAGGTTGTAGAGACAGATCTCGGAGAGAGAATAGTCCAACTTGCCAACCAAAGACCAGCTCATATGACGGCGCCGGCAATTCACATGACCCTCCAACAAGTTACAGAGCTTTTCTCGGAGAGCCTTGGAAGGGAGATTCCACCCGATCCAGAGCGAATCATAGCGATAGCTAGAGCATCTCTTCGCGAAAAGTTCCTTAACGCCGATATCGGGATAACGGGTGCCAACTTTGCAATCGCAGACTCAGGTGCAATTGTGCTCGTAACTAACGAGGGTAACGCAAGACTTGTTACAGCTCTACCGCGAGTAACGATCGCCGTCGTTGGTGTAGAGAAAATAGTTGCGAACATGTCTGACGCATTCACGCTCTTGCAGGCTCTGATTATGAGCGGTGCGGGTCGCAAACTCACAAGCTACGTCACAATAATGAGAGGGGGAAGCAGACTTGCACAGAACGGACTGATACAAGAACAGCACGTTATTCTTCTTGACAATGGCCGATCAAAAATGCGTGACGACCCGATCTTCCAGGAGGCACTGTATTGTCTGCGCTGTGGCGCGTGCAATGACATCTGCCCCACGTTCCGCCTATTTGGAGGACATGTCTTCGGTCACATTTACACTGGTCCCATCGGAGTTCCCTGGACAAAGTACACGGCTACCTCAGACCAAGCAGGCTCGTTCGCACCGCTCTGCATTTCTTGCGGCCTCTGTCAGAGCGCATGCCCAGTGCGAATCGACATTCCGTTCCTCATCGCCAAAGTGAAAGACGAGTACACTGGGAAGCATGGCCAATTACCGATCAACCGCACTCTAAGCAATTATGAAACCTTCGTACGCCTAGCTAGTGCTGTTGCACCAATCACTAACTTTGTACTAAGACGACGATTCCTTCGGAGAGCACTTCAATGGCTCCTCGGCATTGATTCTAGAAGACCTTTCCCACATTTCACTCGCTATACCTTCACGAAGTGGTTCCACTCACATGTGAGCATGGGAACGAGAACAGTCGCCTACTTCGTTGATACCTACGCTGACATGTGCGAGCCTGAGATTGGCAAGGCGGTTGTCGGAATCCTCGAGTTGAATGATTGTAAGGTAACGCTTCCGAGACAGGTGGGAAGCGGTATGCCGTCATTTCTCTACGGGGATATGGAGCGGACGCGGCGAGCTGCAGAATTCAACGTTCATCACCTATCAAAGGTCGTTCGGAGTGGGTGTGAGATCATATCCTCTGAGCCAACGGCTACATACTGTCTCAAAGAACTGTATCCTCACCTACTGCAGTCGAGTGAAGCGGAACTAGTCGCAAACCATTCGCATGATCTGTTCGAGTTCCTTCTCAATCTGCACAGGGAAGGGAAACTGAAGCTGCAACTTCCAGGCGCCTTCGAAGAGCCAGTTGCATATTACGCACCCTGCCATACACGGAGCGTCTATGGAAAGTCTAACGCGTTAGAAGTTCTACAACTGGCCGGGGTTCAAGTAAGCTCGGTGAGATACAGCACCTGCTGTGGAATTGCTGGGACCTTCGGATTCAAGGAAGGGCTCGAAGGATATGATGTTTCAATGGCGATTGGAGAGACTCTGTTCCAGCGTCTTGGAGCGATGAATGTCCGCGTTGTTGTAACGGAGAGCAGCGTCTGCAAAATGCACATTGAACATGGCACATCACTGCCAGTAATCCATCCGGCGGTCTTGCTGTGGAACATGCATCAAGCCTCGTACGAGCTCCCAGCTATCGCACGTGGTACTGGCTGAATTGTGATTCGACGCTAGGACACGATTCTCGGAAGGGCCGCACACCATTCTCTAAGCTGTTGCAAGTTGCGGCATCGCGGTTGATGCGTGAGGCAAGACAAGAATCTTACAGTCAGATCCATGCGACGAGATCGCATTGTTCACGGTCTCTTGCAGGTTCGTACTCTGCTTTAGCCCTATCCTTCGCAGTACACGAGGCTTCAGGCCCTGCGTGTGAGCCACTATCTCTGCTCGCTCGCGAACCGACGCAACCTGATATGCAACCAGCGCCGTCACGAGGTTTCGATTCGGATTCCGCTTCATCGAATCCAATATCGCTTCTGGCGTGGGTTGAGACAGGAAGTAGTCGAGGTCTCTGGACCCGATGCCGCCTCTGCAGGGAGAAACCAGCACTACGGTGCTGCCTTCCTTCACAATCCCTCTGACATTCTCCAACGGCTTTGAACAATAGTAGAAGTCCCGGTCGTACGGGAACGCGCTGGCCACTATCAAGTCCGGTCTGCTCTCGACTTTCACTGAGTACACTTCAGCACAGACGCGTGCTCCAACCCTATGCGCGTCGATCGGATCTCCTGCAACAACCTTGACCAAACCACCAGTCACGTTTTGGACGGTGTTTACCATGAAGTCTAGGTGAAGCATTCTCGCAGCCTCGTCGATCTCCTCTCTTACCGGGTTGTTTTCCATCTGCCCTATGTTCAACTCGGGTTTGACCATGAGGTGATTCCGGATGATGGTCTCTCGGCCGCCTAGGCCTGGCATTGTAGCTTTCCCTCCACCTGAGAAGCCAGTGTACGGATGAGGAACAATGTCCCCTATGGCCACCTTCACATCCGCGGAGGTCATCGTCCGGTTAATCCAGATCTGGTTTCCGAATTTTGATGTCCCTACAAGAACCAGATTTCGCTTTGGGTCATGCTGCAGGACACGGACTCGTCTGAGCACTGACGCTCCCACTTTTCTTTGAACTTCTTTCAGCGTCATGTGTTTGTGCAGTCCACCACCGATAATCACAATAATATTCGAATCCCGGATGCCTCCGCGATTCAGCTCATCGAGTACGATTGGAATTATTTCGCGATCCAATGTGGGTCTACTGAAGTCAGAGATAGCGATCGCGGCGGTTCGCTTTCCTGTAGCGATCTCTGAAAGCCTCGTTGTGCCAATGGGATTAAGCAAGGCATTACGAATCTCACCCACTCGCTCTTCGATAGGACGAGCCGTCGCGATATCGCACAGTTCCACCGATAACGCGTCGTCAAACGATAGTGAGAGTGTTCTCTTTCCGTAAGGAATGAGGGTTCGGATCAAGATCTCACGAGGAGTCGAACGGAAGAAAGAATCACTGCGGCTGTTTGGCGTTGCAGTGTGGGCAGATAGCTGTCCCAGCAGGGAGTTGACCGCCACATTGCACGCAATATCTCACCTGTCCAAGCGCGGCGGGTTGAGCGGCGCTTACGCCTCTCTCTGATCGTTGAGTTGATCCAAGATGGAGTTCCTGGCGCGTTTGAATAGCCTTCATGAGGTCGCCTCTGGTCATTATCCCCAGAAGCTGTCCGTTCTCCGCGATAAGCAGCCTTCCCACTCTTTTCCTCGCCATTAGCTGCATTGCATCGAGTGCTGACATTGAGGGACCGATCATTATCGTCTGCTCATATGGAACCATTGCCTGCTCGACCGTTCTAGTTTCCCTCAATTCTGCTGGCACGGATCGTACGCACCGCAACGTGATCAACCCAATTATCCTACCGTCTCTGAGTACTGGATATCCGCCATGCGGATGAACAAGAAAGTAATTGGAGATTGATTGCTGTACTGTGATGTCAGGCGGCACCGCCAGAACGTTTCGCGTCATGATGCTGCCTACTGCAACGCCCGTTAGAGCCTCGCCAACAAGCGTCTGCCTCAGACTAGTCTCTGCACCTGATCTGATGAACCAACCCAATACCACGATCCAGATACCGTCGACAAAGTCTCCGAAGATTATGGCGACAAACCCGCCGAACATCATTAGCAGTGAAAGAGCTTCACTGACTCTAGTCGCAGTGCTGGTGGCTCCGATCAAATTTCCAGAACGCTTCCATAAGCTACCGCGAAAGACCCTCCCGCCATCGAGGGGAAAGGCTGGGACCAGATTGAATAATCCCAAGGCGGCATTGATCAGCGCACCGTAACCGAGCGTGGCGACAATCGGAACTGGAGCCTTGACTAACTCCGTCAGATACCAAAGAGCGCCCAAGACTCCTGCGATCAAGAAACTCATCAATGGCCCCGCGGCAGCCATTCTAACCTCTAACCCTGCGTTCTGAGGCTCTTCCGTCATTTCCGAAACTCCACCGAAGAAGAAGAGAGTAATTCGAGCGATTGGGAGACCGTTCTTCTTCGCAATGTAGGAATGCGAGAGTTCGTGTATCAGTACTGAGGCGAAGAGGATCACTGCTGATGCGATACCTATGGCCCAGTAGGTAAGAACGCTTAGGCCGGGGTATTGGTGGGGCATATATCCGTACGCGAGCGACCACGCGATGAGAATGAAGACAAGCCATAGCGTGTAGTGAATACGAACGGGTATTCCCATGATTCTGCCGAGTCTAAGGGACATCGCTGATCACGTGTCAAATAAAGAACCATAACTCGCACAAAAGGGCTTCCACGAACCGAAATGGGATAAAGCCAGCCTCAGTCTCAGATCGAGAACCTACAGTAGGGTCACTTCTACGGAATCGAATCGAATTGATTCGGGTATCCTAGTGAAGATTTTCCGAGGTGCTCAAAGGGAAGATAGAACATCCTTGAGTGCTTTCAGCATAAGGTCGATATCCGCCAATTCCATGTACCCCATGTTTCCAGCCCTGAACGTCTTCTTCTTCAGCGGTCCGTATCCCTCAGCCAGTTCGAATCCTTTTTCGCGCATCTTTTGGTAGATAACACCGCCTTCAACTCCTTCTGGGGCGTTGATACAATTCACTGTGGGGCTCTCGCAACCTTTCTTCGGGAATATTGATAGACCAACATCCTCCATGCCCTGTCTTATCCGCTTGTTCCGTTCCGCATAGAGCCCAAAATACCACTTCTTACCTCCCCTCCTCTCAATCATCTTAAGGGCGGCGTTGAGCCCAGCGATCTGTGGGATCGCAGGCGTAACTGGAGTGCCTCGGCCCTTCTTCTGATCCTCTTCCCAGACCTTGAAATCGAAGTACCATCCCTTGTTCGAAGCCGCTGCGGAAAGGTTCAGGGCTTCCTCGCTGACGCTTCCAATACCCAATCCAGGGGGAACACCGAAACATTTCTGCGAACTTGAGAAGCAGACATCGATACCCAACTCGTCCACATTGATCTCAGTACCTCCCATGGAGCTGACGGCATCGACGAAAACCAGCTTGCCATGCTTCTTGGCGGTGGCAACGAGGTCTTTCAAAGGATTGATGAGGCCAACGCTGGTTTCATTATGCGTGATCGCTACTGCCTCTGCGTCTGGATGCTTTGTTAGCAGCTGATCGAGATCTGCAGGCATTATAGGTTGGCCAAGAGGTGGTGCCAACTTCTCAACGATCACACCGTTAGATTCAGCCACTTCAGCAAACCGTTCACCGAAGCTACCGTTAATGCAGCAGAGCATTTTCTTCCGGACACAGTTCCTCACCGAAGCCTCCATGAATCCCGACCCCGTACTCGAAAAGAGGAAAACCTCTTTCTTGGTTGAAAGAAAGTCCTGCAATAGTTGCACAGTCTCGTAGTGCAGGGCGAAGTATTCCTTGCTCCGATGGCTATACATCTGATGCCCCATCGCCTCAAGAACCTCAGGATAACAAGCAACTGGACCCACCGTGAAGAGCTTCAACATGTTGCACCGCGGAGTACGGACTTCAATCTCGCACATAAAAAAGTGGGGTCACAAATTCAAGATCGGAGTGCGCGTAACGTCAGCAAGAGGTCTTCGCAAAAGTCAAGTAATACATGGTGCATCCGGCCCTTCAGGGCCACGATGCCAGATCTGGTTATTCTTGCATTCACAGACTTCCATGGTCGTCAGGACACATACCGCAAAGCCAAACAGCTGATCTCAAGAGAGCAACCAACTCTAGTTGTCGTGGCTGGCGATCTCGTCAACTACGACGCGGAACATGCCAAACAACTGCTGCTTGAACTAGGACAAGCAGGGCGACCGATTTACTTCGTTCCAGGAAATATGGACAATGCAGACTTAGGTGACTGGGCTGGAAGCGACCGGATTCATCCTCTGCACGGGCGATGTGAGCATGCAGATGAACTCTGCTTGATCGGCCTGGGTGGTTCCCCTCTTGGTCCTTTCAAATTCTCCTTTGGGTTCACGGAAGAAAGCGCCGCTAGACTACTGAATAGCCTTGCCAAGAACTGTTATGGTAGTAGGATGATCCTTGTATCTCACTGCCCGCCAAGAAACACGAAGATCGACCGCGTCCTCTCCGGAGAACATGTAGGCAGTATTTCGGTTAGGGAGTTTGTTGAAAGAGTGCAGCCACTGCTAGTCATATCAGGCCATATCCATGAAGCGCAGGGTGTTGATAAGATCGGCTCGACAACATTGGTGAATACTGGCGCAGCACAGTACGATTGCTTCGCAAGAATAATGCTCGGGCAAACAGTGACCGTGAGTTTCCAGAAACTACTTTGAATCAGTGGCTTGGCATCAGGGGATATGTTTGACTCTGACTCCGAACCTTAGTTCACTAAGAAAATCACGTATCATCTCACTTGTCAACAACGCGGGATCATAATCGACTTCTATTGCGTTGGCAACAAAGTCAACGTTGACACTCTTGACGCCGTTGAGTGCCCTCAGTTTGTTTTCGATTGCTCCCGAATTACACGAGCAGTTCGAAAGGGAGAATATTGCGTTGCCAGTCTGCACGGAAGACATTGTGCTCAGCGAATCTGAAACGCTGCGACTGGATTAAAGTGGGCCGTGCACAAAGAAATACAGTGTCTTACGCCTCAGGTTCCAGAGATTGTGAGCATTACAGAACGATCGCTCATGTCCAGTTTCGGCGAGGTACCAATTAGCGCCATCATTGCTGTAAGGTAGTGAACAAGGAAAATTGACCAGTTAAGACCGTAATCATGGATGAGCGTAATCACATGGTCGTGAGTATCTATGGTTTCACTGAATTCAAAAAGCTGAGCATAAGTTGCGAGCGATCGAACATGGTCGATGAGGGAGTCAAGGTCTACTTTACCTCTCTTGGCGGTTACGAAAGCTTGCGGAATACTGCTTCCTGCGGTCTTTGCCACTTCAATCAATTGATCAACATTAGCCGCGGAGAGCAAGCCTCGAAATGGCGCACTACTCAATTTCACGGTGTTGATCTTACGTGCGAAACGGTCGAATTCAGCGTACTGCTTGAGAATCTGGTTCACTAATGTATTGGCGCTTACGTTCAAAGATGCAGCGTCGGATTCTAGAGCACGCAGAGCATACTCATCTACTCTGAATGACTTGGGAACTGTCTTTGACGGCTTTGTCATCCTCGCTGGAGTCATACTTTTCAGCGGCTTTCATTTCTAGACGGTTGATTGTTAAAGTTGTGGCAGAGGGACTCCAAATGGAGGGATTTTCAGCAACAGCCCTAACCCCAAGCTGAACACTACTTTTAGATAGTATGTCATCGTAACTTGCATACCTAGTGATCGCCTTATGGCAGTTGACCCCGTATGTAAAATGAATGTACAAGAGAGTCAAGCGAAGTATACTAGCGTCCGCGAGGGAACAAAATTCTACTTCTGCTCAGCGGCGTGCAAACAAGAATTCGATAAGAACCCAACGAAGTATCACTAGACTACGAAGCTATTCAAACCACGTCTCTTTTCTGATCTCCGTTCTTACGCAACACTCTGTGTTTCACTGTGTACAACTCTCTTAAGAGGACTCCATCGAGCAAAGATGAAAACGAAGTCCAATGAGACACTCGAGACTCCTAGTGTTCTTCAATTCAACTGAGCCAGTTCATAGGAGCTCTAGATCTTGAGAGAGCGCAAGCGTAATCATAAGAAAGATCATGGCACACTGCTCGCTTTCATAGTATTCGTCTTGATTACGGCTGGTGTTGTGTTCCTAGTCGCCTCACCGTCAAGTCCACACACAGGCGTCGCTACCCAGAGCGAGGATGCCTTCTACGGACGGATTGAAAACGTTCCATTTCAAGGTCAGACTACAGGAACAGTCAAGGCCGATACCAACTGCAAAACCACGGAGACCGGGCTGACAAACTGTATCGGCGTAATATTAGCATTCGACGGTACAGAACTCCACTTCAACTATACGCACGATATGTCAAATCAAGCATGCCTTACAGCAGGAGACTCGGTGACGATTGCACTTCTGAACAGTGGAACCGTGAAAGTGGTGCGAGGGTAGTACTCGTTGGATCCCCTGCCACTGATTTCTCTCGGACTCGTAGACGGACTAAACATTTGCTCCTTAGGACTCCTTGGGCTATTCCTGAGCCTAATGTATACGACTCAGACTGAGCGCAAGACGATCTTAGGTTACGGGGCGGTCTACATAGGAAGCGTCTTCCTTTCATACCTAGCAGTCGGGCTGGGGGTCACGTTGCTCTTCGTCGCTCTTCCAATGATCCCGCACCTCATAGCGAGAATCGCTGCAGTAGGTATGTTGGCAATAGGTGCAGCTAACATAATCAACTACTATCGACCGGACTCCATCCCGCTGAAAATGCAGTCAGTATCGCATGCGATCAGTAGCAGAGCCGTGCACTTCTTCAAAGTAGGTGGAGTTCCCGCTATTTTTGCCGCCGGTGTCCTGATCGGATTGCATAATTTCCCATGCGCCTGCACAGGAGGCGTTTACGTAACATTCCTTTCCCTAATCGCTAGTTCGCCGCTCAAGATTCCATATCTCCTAGCGTACAATCTCGTCTTCATCATTCCACTGACTGCAATACTCGTAGTTTTCTCGAGCAAGCAGGCGATCATCAAGTTCAGGAAAATGCATGCAGAGAATGCAGCGAAAACTGCGCTTCTTCTGGGAATAATCATGACGGTTGTCGGTGCGACTTTGACTGCTGCAATACGATTGGGATTGCCGTAGGAGTTCTGTGAAATGATCGGAGACCTATTCATGATCAACCGGATGGAGGAGAAACGTATTGAATAAGACAACTAAATTGGCCATCGTACTTGTTGTGCTTGGAATTGGAAGCTTAGTAGGAACGTTGCTATACACAACCTACCAGACTCAATCATACTCGAATTGGAGCGGAACTGGACAAAATTATCAGGGCATGATGTCACAGTGGTACACGGAATCTCATCCCAGCGGCCAGCCTAACACAATTCTGACTCTCGACAACGCGAAGGCAATCGCTCAACAATACCTTGCATCAACTCAGAACCCCAACCTAGCCATCAAAGAAATCATGGAATTTCAAAACAACTTCTACATCACATACTATGAGAAGAGCACAGGCATGGGTGCCTTCGAGATGCTCATCTGGAAACAAGCTCCAACTTCAAGCATGATTAGCAGTGGAATGATGGGAAGCAACCACGTTGCACCCGGCCTCATCATGCCTGAGCCTGGACCGAATATGATGTGGAACACAAAGTACAGCCCAATGAACAACGGGATGATGGGCGTTTACGGAAACCGAGGATCCTCCACTATGACAGTCTCCGGCGACGGAGCCGCGCAACTCGCACAGACATACTTGAACTCCAAATTCAGCAACGCAAAGATCGAAATGAGAACGCAATTTTACGGATACTACACCTTTGATTTTACAATAGATGGGAAGATTGCTGGCATGCTGAGCGTGAACGGATATACGGGTCAGGTTTGGTATCATTCATGGCATGGCGCATTCATACAGGAGTTAGAATTCGATTAGTCGCATGGAGGTGAACTATGAAATTGAGTGAAGTGGAAAAACCAACTGCCGCCTTCGTTCTCTCCCTGGTTGCAGGCGTTCTGATCATAATCGGAGGAGGCACGATGTCTATGATGAGCTCGTTCTTGTTCAATGGAATGATGGGCGGATACCGGGGATGGGGCATGATGGGTTATCCTGGTTATGCGGGTTACGGTATGATGGGGGCATTTGGGTACGGTTTCGGCTTCATGGGCATACTGGGCTTGATCTTCGGAGTCATCGTGATAATCAGCGCCATCATGCTGAACAGCAAACCTCAAGAACACACAACATGGGGCACGTTGATCATAATCTTCTCTGCCCTCAGCATGTTCGGTAGCGCGATGAGCTTCGGACTCGGTTTGATCCTAGGCATCATCGGCGGCGTACTCGCTGTGACCTGGAAACCAAGTGGCACCAAGAAGTAAAACGCGTTCTTGATCTCAATCATTTACCTGACCGCTTAGCCCCGCGAAGACTCCGCAACCAAGCTAGCAGCTGAAGCGTTGACACGGTCTGAAAGGTTAATCTAGAACAGAGAAGACTAAGCTCGGGCTTCGAATATCAAGGTGGATTTGATTGCCGATCAAGAACGGTGACTTTCTGCTTATCAATTACACATTGAAGATAAAGGAGACAGGTGAAACTGTCGGAACCACGCTTGAAAACGTGGCCAAAGAAACCAAACTCTACCACGGAGAAGAGCGGTATGAGCCATTCTTCGTCGTCGTGGGTGAAGGCTGGGTACCAAAAGGCCTCGATGAGGCGCTCACAGGCTTCGACGTAGGCAAGGCTACAACTATTGAACTTCCACCGGAGAAAGGCTACGGCGCACGAGACCCAAAGAAAGTAAGACTGACCCCGCTTCGAAAATTCACAGCCGAAGGAGTAACACCCATCCCCGGCTTGCAGGTCAACATAGACGGCAAAACCGCCCAGGTGCGTTCTGTAGGTGCTGGCAGAGTTCAGGTTGACTACAATCATCCCTTCGCCGGCAAGACACTCATTTACGACCTGACGATTGAGAAGACCTTGGAGAGCGAGGAAGACAAAGTAAGGCACCTGATCCATAAGCGAATCCAGCCAGTCGAGCAAGACAAGTTCAAAGTCAAAATCGAGAACAGCAAATTGAGCGTTGAGATTCCAGAGGACGCTTTCTTCTTAGAAGGAATTCAGGTCGCCAAGAGAACACTCACAGCCGACATTGAGAAGTTCTTCCCGAAGATCGAGACAATCACTTTCTATGAGACATTTAAGAAACCGACCTCCGCGACTCCTCCAACCCTAACAACCGAACCAAAGAAGGAAGAAGCAAAGGCAGCTCCAGCAGCCCCCTCGCCAACCACTTGAGCCCAGGTTCTTTCGTTCTGTTAAGATAACTGCTTATGTCTTGGCTGTCAACAGTCCGACTTCGACTTGGACTCAACTCAACAGTTCGCGGGAATAAGCCGCCTGAGCATTGTGTGTTTGTTTGCTCTAGCATTCGCCATATTGTTCAGTTGGATGGGTCTCTGGAAAGGATACGTGCCATTCGACATCGTAGCTGTTCTCGCCACCATAATCGGTGGTCTGCCCATATTCAAGGAGACCTTCGAGGCCATACGTCGACGCTCAATCAACATGGAAGCATCCATGACAATTGGCGCAGTGGCCTCACTGGCGATAGGCGAATTCATCCCGGCAGCCGTAATCATCTTCTTTGCTCTTCTGGCAGAGGAGCTGGAATCGTTGACTATGCAACGCGGCCGTCGGGCCATTGCTAGTCTATTCGCCAAGGCTCCAAAGATGGCAACGGTGCGCAGGAATGGCGCGGAGATCACCGTGCCGGCTGACAGTGTTGAGGTCAACGAGACCGTTATCGTGAAACCGGGACAAAAGATACCCGTAGACGGGGTCGTATTGAGCGGCTCAGCCTTCATCGACGAAGCCCCGATCACTGGCGAGTCAATGCCCGCGGAGAAACTCGTCGGAAGTCGCGTATTCGCTGGCTCAATAAACACCTCAGGATTCTTGGAGATCGACGCCACTCGCGTCGGGGGAGATACAACATTCGCCCGAATTATTCACCTAGTCGAAGAGGCTGAACGATCAAAGGCTCCGATTCAAAGACTCGGAGACCGATTAGCTGCAGCTGTCGTCTATATCGCATTGTTTCTGGCTGCACTCACGTTCATCGTAACGCGCAACACGCTAGCTGCAATCTCCGTAATCGTAGTAGCAGGAGCCTGCGGAATCGCGGCAGGCACGCCTCTTGCCTTGTTGGCCAGCATCACAAAAGCGGCCAAACGAGGGATGATCGTGAAAGGTGGTGTCTGTGTCGAGCAACTGAGCAAGATAGACACGGTAGTGATCGACAAGACCGGGACACTTACGCTTGGAGAACCAAGGATCGTGGGTATCAGGAGCCTCGATGAGCACGACAATAAACAGATTGTGCAATTTGCTGCTATGGCGGAAGGACATTCTGCTCACCCTCTTGCTCGCGCAGTGCTCATTAAGGCTGCGGAATTGGGCACGAAGAAGCTTGAGCATTCTTCCTGTGAATATCTGCCAGGGAAAGGAATGGTCTGCAGGTTCAACGATGATGAGATACTAGTTGGAAACCGTGCCCTCTTGAGAAGTTATTCTATTGAGGAACCGGATCAGTTGCAGCAACTGGTGTATGAGGAATCAAGAAACGGAAGAACCATTGTCTTGGTTGCTCACAACAAACACGCATGTGGCGCACTGAGTGTGGCTGATGTAGTGCGCGACGAAGCAAAGCAAGCAATCACCAAATTGAAAGCGATGGGTCTCCGAGTAGTCATGCTTACCGGAGACAATAAGATAACGGCGCAAGCCGTAGCCGAAGAACTTGGAATAGACGAAGTCTATGGAAACCTACTACCGGAAGAGAAACTGGAGAAAGTGCGAGAGCTCATCGCGTCTGGCAGAAAGGTAGCGATGGTAGGGGATGGTATCAATGATGCCCCTGCCCTTGCAGAGGCCACGATTGGAATCGCCATGGGCTCCGGTACCGATGTGGCGCTGGAGACCGCGAACGTCGCATTGATGACAAATGATCTGAGAAAGATACCACAACTGATCACTCTTGGCAAAGCCAACGGGAACGTAATCACAGAGAACTTTGCTGGTACAATCGTCGTTGACGGATTTGGTGTAGTCTTAGCGATGTTGGGTCTGATTCATCCGCTGATTGCGGCCTTCATCCACACGTTCTCCGAGTTGGCGTTCATGCTCAACTCGGCTCGACTACTGAAGAGTTAGAGACCGTCGAACTCACAATAGCACGTGCAGAACCTATCGGATACGCCGATCTCTAGTCAATGTATGTGTCTGCCAAGAGTAACCTCGCAATCTCTCGGTGGCGCCATAGCCGCATGCAGAGCATCGTTTCCACCTAATGTGATATGAATGCCTGCCGCAACGTCTGCATCGAATGTGAGTCTTGGAACGTCCGCGACGACCGAACGAAGCTGTACCCTTAGTCAACTAACTCCACCCTTCGGACTATGAAGTAGGTCAGTTTACCTCTTAGGAGGAGGCGAAACGAGCACGACATTGTCGCCTCTGACTATTATGGTGCCAATATTCCGTGTATTCTCCGGATTCGAGACATCCTCGGCATCCTCCAACACCAAGTTCATGTGCTGGTCGTAGCTGTACAGTTTGCCTCGGATCGTTCTACTTCCCTTTAGTTCCACGAGAACAGTCTTGCTTAAGCTCTCTTGGAAGATCTTGTCGGCGACTGCGGACATTGTTCTTTCTGACCTAACTCTGGAAGTGAATTGACGCTAAAGGCATGACGCTCCAAATTAAAGATTAGGCTCTGCGGGCAAAAACCAGCATTTGCTGGATTTAGCACTATTCTAAGTTTAGCAGGCAGTCCATCCAACCGCGATGTTAAGTACGGAAAGTCAGACTAAAAGCCTGAAAGAAACTTGCCTGCGGCTCGACACCTCAAAGGTAAGGAGGTACGCCAGCTAGTCAAGGGGTTCACGCTGCGTTATCCTGCGTCCTCATCGATTCTAGATGCTGCGAGTAATTTTGAGGAACTTCTTGTCGACGAGAGCTCTGTCGTATTCGTTGATGGAAGACCAATATTGCTGCGAACGCAAGGACTACTGCTCCCTTCCCTTAAGTTCGATGAACTCACTAACACATTGCCAAAGGTCATCGTAGACATGGGAGCTGTGGCTCATGTGGCAAATGGCGCTCAAATAATGCGGCCAGGCATCAGGGAGATCAGAGGCAGCTTCGACAAAGGAAGTCTGGTAGTGATCATGGATGAGAAATTTGGTAAGGCCATAGCTCTCGGAATCACCGATCTGGATTCAGGCGCTATGCAGACTGCGAGCAAGGGAAAGGTCATTTCGAATGTGCACTTTGTCGGCGATGACTTATGGAAGGCTTTTACTGCTCCTAAGGCGCATTGACTGCAGCCGAAGACGCCGCCTATTTGCCTACATTTGGTTGTCTTATACCGTCCAATGTTTTTAGACGCGTGAGTGACAAACTCCGCACACTTCCATGGATGGAGCCTGCTATGTCTTTACATGTACGTGTTAGAATCCGAGTGTTTTCGTGCAAACGTTTAAACTGGCATCGCCCGAGACAGAAGTGCTGCTCGGCTGTGTGATCTTCCAATGATAGCTTCAGACCATGATAGTGAGGAAAGATATCCGCTGGTGAACCCATCGATACAACACCCAATCTACGTGAAGGCGTACCCTCTGCGCGACCCGACGGACGTGCCAAGGATTAAGGCGGAGATAATCGAGGGCAATATAATGATCGTTAAGATTACCCCGATCGCTAAACGAAGCGTCGAGGAAACCAAATCCGCGATCAGCGAGCTCGTGGATTTCATAAAATCCATTCAAGGAGATATTGCGAGGCTGGGAGAAGAGAGGATTGTCATGACGCCTCCCACAGTCAAGGTCTGGCGAGGTAAGCACAATCCCCCAATAGCCGTCGCGACCGCCACGGCTAGAGCTGATGAAGAAACCGAATGAACTTTCTCTGGTTTATCTCAACCTGAGCGTCTCTAACACATCCGGCGCCACAGTCCTCAGCTTCAGGATTCTTGAGACCTGGTGTGCGAAGAGATCCGTTTTCCTTCTCTCACCATGCCCCATGACAACTCGTGTAGGACGCGGCGAAATTCGTTTTAGAAAACCAAACAACTGGTTTCGGTCCGAGTGACCCGAGAAGCCTTCCACGCTTTCTACGCGTAGGTTGACTTTGTACGCTTCGAGTTTGCCATTCCTTCCCATTAGGGAGACTTCCCGCACGCCATTCTTTAGACGATTCCCGAGAGTCCCCTCTACTTGGTAGCTCACGAAGACTAGCGCGTTCTTTTCATCCTGACAGAGATAGCGGAAGTAATCGATTGCGGGACCGCCTTCCATCATTCCTGATGTGGCCAGTATGACGCATGGGTCACCTTGAGCTATTTTTTCACGGTCAGAGGGATGGTCAACGTTGCTGAAGTAGTCGGATTGGAATGGGTTAATGTCTTTGTATAGAATCTGCTCGCGGAGATCGCGGGCGAGATATTCTGGATATGCGGTGTGAATGGCTGTTGCCTCAGAAATCATACCTTCAATGAAGATCGGAAGCTCCTTGATCTGCTTATTCTTCATGTAACTGTTCAGGACGAGCATAATTTCCTGAGATCTACCAACTGCCAATGTGGGAATGAGAATCTTACCGCCTTTCTCAGCAGTCTCATTAACGATCTTAGCCAGTTTGCCCTCTACGGTCTCCCGATCGGACATGACGTCATCAGGTCCGCCGTAGGTGCTTTCCATTATCAGCGTCTCTGCACGTGGAAAAGAGCAAGTTGCCGGCTCCAAGAGCATTGTCCGACCGAACTTGAAGTCCCCGGTGTACACTATGTTATGAAGCCCTTCTCCAATGTGCAGGTGGACGATTGAGCTTCCGATAATATGGCCGGCGTTGTGCAGCGTCAACTTGATGTCCGGCGCGACATCTGTCACAACTCCATACTTCACAGGTATCGTGTGCATGACACATGCTCGAACATCCTTCTGATCGTAGGGAGGATAACCGCCCTCCTTGCCGTGAACGTCCAAATAATCGAGCTGTAGAAGCGTCATGAGCACTGAAGTAGGCTCAGAACAGTAGACAGGTCCATCATAACCGTACTTGTAAAGGAAAGGAACAAAGCCGCAATGGTCCAAGTGTGCATGCGAGACTATTACGGCATCCAATTTGTCAATGTCGAAATCATCTGTCCCGACTCGTGGATAAGCCGTTAAGGGTTCATTGGAGCCCGCATTTATTCCACAATCAAGAAGTACACAACTTTCCTCGGTCTGTACCAGCATTGCTGATCGCCCGACTTCATGGAATCCTCCCAAAGGCGTCAAGAAGACACTCGCGGTCTTCGTGAGTCTGGGGCGAAAGATTCGTTCGCCAACATCGCGGAAAATTCTGCTTCTCTCCTCACTCTCCGAGTGGAGGATGTGGCGGGTGGTCGTGATGATCTTCGATGGAAGAGGCGGCGCCCTCAGAACGCGCGGACGCCAACTCGTAGTCTTGATGATCTCCTGAAGCGTACTTCCATCTTTGCCTATCGCCAATCCAGGTTTCTTCGCTTCAATGACAACTTCTCCCAACGTCGGATCGAAGTTTATTTCTGTAATCTCCGCTTCGCCAGGCACGATACCCTTGATCAGCCGTTCAGATTCGTTTTCGTTCAGCCGAATCGACGGATCCGACCTAATCACGACTCGTTTGTGAAGTAAGTTCACTATGTCCGTGACAACGTAGCTTTGCTCGAGGAGCAGCCCTACATTCTTCACATAGATTGCTAAGCGGGGACCTTCAAATTCGATTCTTGTGATCTCTGCCTCTTTGGGCATATGGGTGATTATGGTTTCGCGTATCCTTGCCTGTGATTCATCTACTAGTCTAGCCACTGAGGGAACCTTCGTAAGTTCTAGTTCGACAGAATTCTCATGATGAAGCGTTAACTGGCTTCAGCGAGTACCCGTTTCTTTTCCTCCTCGCTAAGCTCCCGATATCCTTCTCCTGAGATTACTGCAACATCAAAACTGTCTCCGCTTGCCGAGTCACGTTTCATGGCAGAGTTCACGGCTCGAACAACCAAGAGGATCGCCTCTTTCACGGACATGCCTTCCTTGTACCCTGGTTCGAGCACCCCATATGCCACTGGCGAGCCTGAGCCGGTTGAGACGCATTTCTCTTCCGTGACACTGCCAAGAGGGTCAAGAGCAAAGATGTGGGGGCCCTGATCATCAACTCCGCCTATGATGGACTGCAGTATGAACGGGTAGTATCTTGACGAGAAGAGAACATTCGCAGCCAATCGCGCGACCGCACTTACGGGGATGGGCAGGCCTTTCTCATATTTGTAGAGCTTCGAGTTGGCTCGAAGGACTTCTACAACGCTCTGAGCGTCAGCTACTCCTCCCGCGATGGTCATAGCGATGTGATCGTCAATCGGGTATACTTTCTTCGCATGCTTATGCGCCACGAAGGTACCCAACGTTGCGCGAGTATCCGTTCCGAGCACTATTCCGTCGCGGCAAACAAGACCCATCGTCGTCGTTCCAGTCAGGACATGCTTGGGCAACTTTTCTCTTTGTTCTTGATACATGATTCTGCTTGCCTCCGGAAAGGTTTACCGGAGCATAACACAATCGCGCTGCAGAAGTCTCAAGCGCGACAGCATACAGCCAAGCGCGACAACTTAAAAACGTTTCCTGAAAGCCGCGATATCAACGTGACAACTTGGTCAATAAATATCGGCAACTTTGAATCTAACTCCGCTGAGTAGTCGCGCGCTGATTCATTACCGATACTCGCCTGTTGGAATAGAGATGCAGAGCCCCTATCAGTCAGAGAACGAACTGATGGAGGCCGCAATTGCCGAACTCAGATCACGGCACAAACTTACCTCGAGCACGGAAGAGACACTCCAGAAAACGTTTGGTGAACGGTTCACCAATGGTTGGGAAGTCGCGACTTCACGGAAAGTGCGTAGGTACGAATTCAAACCGAGTGGCCGCATTATTTGGGCTGTGCAGGGCAGAAAGGGCGAATATCAAGTTATGTCTGACATCCCCTTTTGTTATTGTGATGATTATTATTTCCGTGTAATGGATAAGAAACGAGGATTATGCTACCACATAATTGCGCAGAAAGTTGCCGAAGCGTTGAATCAATTCGAAAGAGTATCAAAGAAGGATTCGCAGTACCAAGCAATAACAGACCGGTGGCGGGCAATAGAAAAGGAAGAATAGAGCCAACTGCGGCCTTGCTCTCGAACATGAGGAGTGTTTAAATGGACTCTTGTCTTCTACGATTCAAACGAGTGTGGCAAAATTGACGGCGGATGATTTCTTCGGACTCCTCCAAATTGGAATAGTATTTCTGGCCTTCTTAGCGTTCGTTCTGATCTTCGTTTATCTAGCATACGAGAAGCCCTCCGCCTAGAGATGAGCATAGAGCCTTACCATAGGTGCGGGGCAGACCCGCTCACCGGCCGAAGCGGGTGGCTTGAAACGATGCATTCATAGTCCGAACTGCTGGGATCACTAGTGCTTGAGAATACGTTTGCACAGTTACACAAACCCATTCGTATTCATTTGGAGAAAATCGGGCTGGAGGAACCTAGTGACATTCAGAGGATTGCGATTCCAGCGATTCTTCAAGGAAAGAACGTTCTGGTGATCGCGCCTACAGGTACCGGCAAGACCCTTGCGTCCGTGCTTCCCATCTTCAGCCTCTTTCTTGAGTGCCGCTCAAGGCAGGAAACAAGAGGCATTTCAATATTGTACGTGACGCCCCTAAGGGCTCTAAATCGTGACATACTTCGCCGTCTTACCGATATTGGAAAGGAATTGGACATTAAGGTCCAGGTTAGGCACGGAGACACATCAACGAGCATCCGGGCGATGCAAGCCAAGTCACCTCCCGACATGCTAGTCACTACTCCGGAAACCCTCCAAGCGATACTCCCGGGACGAAGAATGCGCGAACATCTCAAGGGCGTCAGATGGGTAGTAGTGGATGAGATTCACGAACTAGCAACAGACGAACGCGGCGTCCAACTTGCATTAGCTTTGGAGCGCCTGCGACACCTTTCAGGGAGAGATTTCCAGCGCATCGGATTATCAGCGACTGTTGGGGAAGAAGAGAAAGTTGGTCAGTTCCTAGTTGGAACGGCTCGACCCGTAACGATAGCGAAATCGGAAGAGCTGAGACAGTTCGAAGTAAAAGTGGAATATGTTCCTCCGGGATCTGGCGATACCAAGGACTCAGATCGATTCGGCTTGCCTCCAACAACAATCGCGCGAGCAAAGAAGATTGCTGAAATCATGTCAGAGAAACAATCCACTCTCGTCTTCACAAATACCCGCGAGCAAGCAGAAGCCGTCGGATCGCAACTGCATGCCTTGGCGCCTAATCTTGCCGTACGAGTACACCATGGCTCGCTTTCCAGAGAAATCCGAGAAGAGGTTGAGAGAGGATTCCAAGAAGGGTCGGTTAAAGGAGTAATCTGCACCTCATCATTGGAATTGGGCATGGACATCGGCAGAGTCGACTACATAGTACAATACATGTCACCTAGAATGTCCACACGACTCATACAGAGAATAGGTCGCAGCGGCCACACCCTTCGAGGCCTAGCCAAGGGCATCGTCATAGGAGCATGGGCGGATGATTTACTAGAAGCAGCTGTCTTGGCAGTTAACTCCAGAGAAGGAAAGATCGAGAGAACGAAAATCCACGAGCGAGCTCTCGATGTTCTAGCGCATCAGATAGCTGGAATAGCTCTCGATCTAAAGAGAGCTAAGCTTGGGGAATTGTACGAAATAATCCATGGAGCCTATGCCTATCGAGACCTGTCCGGTGAGGACTTACACGCCGTTGTGAAATTTCTCGACTCTATTCGAACCGTGAGGCTTATCGAAGGAGTCGTGTCTCCTCGGTTTCCGAGAACATTCCGATACTACTATGAGAATTTGTCAGTCATCCCGGACGTGAAACGATTCGACGTGTTTGACTTTTTCCGGAAGCGAAGGATCGGTACTCTTGACCAAGATTTCGTGGCTAGGAAATGTAAGGGTGGAACAGTCTTCATAATTCATGGGCAGACGTGGAAAGTCATCAATGTCAATGAGGAGAAACTGACGATCGAAGTTGAGCCCACCGCACCCACACTTGACGCAATTCCCAGCTGGGAAGGAGAGATCATACCGGTCAGCTTCGAGACAGCCCAAGAAGTAGGCAGACTGCGAGCCAAAATAAGCTCAAGTCTCAATCAACCTGACGAGTTGAACAAAATCCGGGAGAGCCTAGCACTGACGGATGCGGCTCTCGCCAAAATTGGCGAAACGGCAAGATCACAACTCAAACACTTTCCAATACCGAGTGACAGGCACATAATTGTTGAGAAGTTCGAAAACTGCATCGTAATCCATGCCTGTTTTGGGAGCACTGTGAATGATACTGTGGCAATGATAATGGCCTCAATCCTAAGCGCAAAGTATGGAGTGAACGTTGCCACGCAAACCGACCCTTACAGAATCGCATTGATATGCCCATTCAAAATTGAACCTGAAACAGTCGCGCTCGAACTCTCGAAGTTTACACCTGAGGATGTCGAATCAGTCCTCATTCAAGCTCTACAAAACTCGGACCTCTTTGCCTGGAAGCATTGGCAGGTTGCTAGGCGCTTCGGAATAGTTGAGAGGAAGGCCGATTACAGATCGAACAGAGGACGCATGCTAGTTCGCGCCATGAAAGACACGGCTGTTAATGCTGAGACATTAAGAGAGGTTCTGCTTGAGAAATTCGATCTACAGGCCACGAAAAGCGTTGTCGAGAAGATTCAAACAAGAGAGATCGCCATAGACACCGTTAATGAACGAGAGGAATCGTGTTCACCATATGCTACTCCAATAATCGATAAGATAATTCCACACGACCTTCTCAGACCTGCCATTCCCTCTAAATCGTTAACGGATATTGTAAGAGAGCGGTTACTCGCCGAAACAGTGCGCTTGGTTTGCATCTTCAATGGAGACTGGGACGCCATCAGAGTTGTCGGGGAATTGGGTGAGAGGATACGTTGCCCGAAGTGTGGTTCGACCTTAATTGCGGCAACATACACGAAAAACGACACATTAGCGACGACAGTCAAGAAAAAGAAGAAACATAGCAAACTTACTCCCGAAGAGGAGCATAATTGGCGACAAGGGTGGCTTAGCGCAAGCCTAGTTCAGACACAGGGCAAGAGGGCGGTCATCGTGATGACTGGGAGGGGAGTTGGCCCTGCTACGGCCACGCGAATCCTCAGAAGGGTGCACAGAACAGATCAGGATCTCTATGTGGACATCTTGAAAGCAGAGCGCGAGTATGCCCGAACGAGACTATTCTGGGATTGAACTCGGACGTGTCCAATTGGATGACTGTAATTATGGCTCTGCGCTTGGCTGGCTAGGCTTGCACCTTTAGCGTGATCACAACGTGATCCGGATATCGAGGGCGCCCTAGCTCCTGATACTCCTCTTCCGTGAGTGTTACGATCAACCTTGGAGTACCAGCATGTTGTCCGAATCCTGGCAATTGACTTAGCGTCCTTTGGAGTGCTATGGTGACACCGGCAATCTCTCTATCTGTATCAAGCGGGAACGTGACAGGACCCTTGAATGGATCTCCTAGTGTTATCTGCACCACCGGTTTGCCTTGGCCAGACTGGATTGGTGTCACGACTAGGACTGTGCCTTCAATTGCTACTTCTGACATTAACGCCACACATCCCTGTTCCGGGCGGTTAGACGCTGTCCGCTATTCTAACCTTGCGGCAACATCCGTAGACGGACAAACGCCCAGAGTGGATTTTCGATCTAGATGAATCTAGCCTTGGTCCTATGTGGCTTGCTTTACCTTGTAGACGATATCGTTCTCGCGAACTCGGTCTGCAACTTTCATGCCAACGGATTGTCCCGCCTGAGCTGTCGGAATTTGCTTGTGTTCAATCTCCATGGAGTCGACGGTCTGCTCGATGCTTGTGGTACTCCCTTTGATGACAATCTTGTCTCCCTTGTTCAGTGGTCCTGTTAACTCTAGGACTGCTACACCAGCTTTTGAGTAGAAATGTGCGATTCGGCCAACTTTCTCGTATGGAGCTTCCATAACGAATTCAATTAGACTCGTCTGAGACCGCTTGAATAGTTTTCGTACGGCTCCCTTACTTGATTCAGATGATGTGTCGAGAGGCCCGTTGTGTCATGTTTTGAGGGTGAAGGCGGTAAGGCGAGGACGCGTGAATGTTTTGTGCGGGTCTTTGCACACTGCGCGCTGTCGGCTCGCCCTCCGCGCTGTCTTAGGGCACATGGGCGCAGGTATATTAATGTTCCTTAATCAGAACGTCATTGTATCAGACTTGAATGATTCAAATTGCCGGTAACTCTCGCAATCAGAAGACTTAGTTTCCGGGTTTGATGAACTAGCTAGGAAATCTGAAACCGGGTGAACTCGTTCCTGTCCACTGTACAAGCCATAATCGTTGACATACTTTCCAAACGGCGAGATCTATCTGAGGATCATATCCTCGCACTCATCGAGGAGAAGAAGAAAGAAGGCAGAGGACTACTTTCAGACGAAGGCGCGGCAAGACTCGTAGCTGAGGAGCTGCTCATACAGACGCGCGGCTCCGAACTGGGAAGAATGCAAGTCAAGAATCTAGTGAGCGGACTAAACGACGTCTCCATCTCCGGCCGCGTTTTGCTAGTATGGCCTCCTCAACAGTTCCAAAGACGTGATGGGACGCCTGGTCGTGTTATGCGGTTGATTCTGGTCGACAAAAGCGGACGAGTTCGCTGTGCATTATGGGATAGGCATGTGGATGTTGCCTCACGAACCGGCAACCTGCAGGGAAAAGTCGTTAGAATTGGTCACGCTTACACACGACAAGGTCTGACCGACGAACCTGAGGTCCACGCTGGTGACCGTAGTAGTATTGAGATCGATCCACAGGATATACCGTCAACAGATTTCCCGGAGTTCAAGGATCTCTTCACTCAGCTCGGCGACTTGACGACAGCGTCTAATCAAGTGAACGCCGTCGGAATAGTAGATTCTGAGCCGAGGCACTATACATTTTCAAAAGAGAACCGCACAGGCAGTGTCCTTCACATGATTCTTGCAGACCAGTCTGGGACAATTCCCGTAGTCGCATGGAATGAGAAAGCGGAAGAACTGCGAGAACTCAAGAAGGGCAGCATATTGCAGATCATAAACGCAAGGACGAAACTCGACTCAAACTCAAGACCGGAACTCCATATTGAAACTCGCAGCCAAGCATCAATTCTCTCGTCGACTCCTGATTTCCTTAAGGCGCCTGTACCAAGAAAATTCAGGATCGCCGAACTGACAGGACAGGTAGGTTCCGTGGATCTCACAGTCTCGGTGATAACTAAAGGTGAGCCGCGTGAAGTGAAGCGTCGCACCTCAGATGAGACTGTGAAGGTTTCAACAATCGTTGTGGCGGACGAAACCGGCATCGCCTCACTCTCGCTTTGGGACGATAAGGCTGCGCTGGTAAGCCAAGTGCAGGAAGGTGGTATGATTGAACTTTATGGCGTATCGGTTCGTGAGAATTTAGGGGAACTACGACTAAGCCTCACAAGCTCCAGCAGGCTGGAGAATTCTCCCACTGAGAAGAAGATAGTACCTCCAGTAACGAAACTAAATGCGCTGAATACTTCGAAAGGCCTCATAATTGTTGAGGGTGCCATCATCGATGAGCCGCTGGCTCGGCAGGTCGTGACTGGAAGAGGAGAGAATGTCAGTGTGGCATCTTTCACCATTCAGGACGATACTGGATCAACAAAGGTCTCGGTATGGAGAGAACAGGTGGCTAGTGTGATGAAGCTGCGTCCTGGAACTCGATTAAGAATTATGGGGCTGCGAGTACGACCGGGGCTCGGCCAATTAGAGCTGAGCTCCATCCCACTTACCAAGATAGAGCTGATCGAAGAACCCATAAAGGAAAGACCAGCGTGGGAAGATATTCGACACGTAATAGCGCTCGAACTTGGACTCTCAACATGGATCAAGGGCGTTGTGCTCGAAGTAGGCGACTCATCGACCGTATCGGCGTTGTGTGAGACGTGTGGCTCAGAATTGGCTGTGGTGCAGAACCAGTTCTTCTGTCAACACTGTAACTCAGAAAAATCCGGAAAGATCGTGTTAACGGGGAGGCTTAAAATCGATGACGGTACAGGGGTGGCAGATGTGACCCTCTCTGGTCAAGACGCAGCCACTTTGACTACCCTTGACCTGCAGAAGATCCGCGAATTCACACTGAAGGAAGGCAAAGGTACGAGGAATTTGCCTCAAGAAGAACTCCTAGGCCTCGTTGGAAAAGAAATTGAGGTTTACGGAACCGCCGAAGCTGGGGCGGCAGAGGGCAAGTTCGACTTGATGGCAAAGAAACTCGTTCTGGTCCCAAAACTCTAATATGTGATTCGATGGGACTATTACAAAACAATAACATGTGCAGGGAGTTCATGCAGCAAATATGACGCTGCAAAGTTTCTTCCACTGATGCTAACCGATGAAGATGTCTTGTAGGTAGATATCTTGTCACTTCTGCGGAACGTTATCGGACCCCACCCCAACTTGTGGGATTATGTGAACAATATCAGAAACCCGACTGTGAAACAAACCATTAAGAAGCGGATACCGGAGTATCAGCCGAAAGCTGAGATAGTCGACAAATTTGCGAGCCTGACAGATCGTTACTTCTTCGTCGTATTCGCTACCGAATGGAATGGTGAATGTCGAACTCAGCTTCCCTACCTTGCCAAGCTCTTCCTCGCAGCGAACAATGCTGCATTGAACATCAAAGTCATTGATTTTGATGAGAATCGTGACATAGCTGACGAAATGAGAGTCCTACGTATCCCAACCATAATTGTTCATGATCGAGCGTGGCGTGAGATTGGAAGATTCGTTGAGAAGCCCCAGCATGGTGCGACACTGGAAGAAGAACTCTGGGGGATTATTGAGAAACATACTCTGAAGACGCAGTAGGTACGCAAGACAACAGACGCTTAGATTGCATAAAAGGATAAAAACTGCGTAGCCGCTATTAGATCTCTAATACTCATGATGCCCACCAAGTTCCGGCTCCTTACTACTGGGAGATGGCGGATTCGTTCACTCCGCATAATCATTAATGCATCGATTACCGTGAGCGAGGAGTCGCAAGTTATGACGTTTCTATTCATGTAATCCTCAGCCAGAGCATTCTTCATATCGCATCCTCGCGCAACAAGCTTGATGAAGTCGCTCTCGGTGAGAATGCCGACGGGTTTCTTCCCTCTTGTTACGATGACGCTTCCTATGCGATTCTTGCGCATCAGCTTTGCAATGTCCGTCAGACTCGCCGCCGGTTGTGCAGTTATCACCTTTCGAATCATAACGTCGCGGACTTCCTGAATCTCCTTCAACTCACTCCACCGAACAACCACAGCAACGTTATTGCCGAGCATGATTTATCAATTGCCTAACCGTGAACTGGCAATGGAAACGTTAACTTGCATCAGAACTAGACGAGAGATTCGAGATTATCTGGAGAAGGCTATTCCTGATGATGCGCTGCTGAAGATTCTAGAGGCTGGTCGACTGGCACCGAGTTCGAAGAATTCGCAACCATGGCATTTTATGGTCATAAGGAACAAGGAGACCCTAAGAAAGATCTCTGAGTTGACACCTACCGGCGCTCACCTAGCGAAGGCCCCTCTTGCAATCGCAGTATTGATGGACCAAGCGAAACTACCTGAGGTTGACGGTACGCGCGCAATACAGAACATGGTGATGGCGGCCTGGGATTTTGGCATAGGAGCCTGTTGGATCACCAACTTCTACGATGACGGTGTGAAGGATATCCTAGGAGTTCCTCAACGCATGAAACTGGTTACCGTAATGCCCTTTGGATATCCAACCGAACCAAAGACAAGCCGCAAGAAGATCCGCAAAGAATTAGATGAGATCGTACACTACGAGAAATTTGGAGAGCATCACAAAACCTAGCAGATCAGTAGGTGGAGATCTTACTCACACCAGGTATCTTGAGTATCTTCTGCAGGATGGCTCCGGTTGGTTCCTTCCCGACGACGAGGGTTAGTTTTGGTTCAGGAGTTAGGTCAGGATCGTCTGCAACCGCCTGCCTAATCGTAATGTTCTCCTGAGCGATCAGCGCAGCAACCTTAGCAACTATTCCTATCGTGTGTGGATCTGCGTAGATTTCGATGACACTATACCCTAGGAATTTCGCGACATCTCCCAAGTAAGGACCGGCAGGACGCAGTTTCTCAAATACTGATTTCAGTGCCGGGTCTGACATGATGAGTTGTGCTGTGTCACGGACGGTTCGCCGATCTACGCCTAGGAATCGGGCAATCTTCACGTCGGAGAGTTCTATGCCACCGCAGTATATCTTCGGGCCTTCGTGAATGCTAAGTCCCAGTTCAACTAGTAACCTTGCGACTCTTTGTCTGCCGGGATATTCTTTTAGGTGGTCTGAAATCTGTTTCCACATCTGCCTTCGCTAGAGGTACAGAACTGTACAACAAAGTCTTAAATGCTGCGGTAACGTTATTGCGTGGCACCAACGGACTGGAATGATACTTAATGCTCAAGGCAAATACAGTGGACAGGGAACATGCCGTGTTCCTTCCACAAGAAGAAATGCCAACTCACTGGTATAACATCCTAGCTGACCTTCCCGAGCCACTTCCGCCTCCATTAGACCCGAAGACCCTCAAACCGATGTCCCCTGAGCCCCTCCTGAGGCTCTTTGCAAAAGATCTGGTCATGCAAGAGGTCTCGACGGAACGCTTCATCAAGATTCCCGACGAGGTCTACGATGCCTACTTGAGCCTACCCCGCCCCACACCCTTGCTACGCGCAAAGCGGCTTGAGAAATACCTGAACACTCCAGCTCAAATCTACTACAAGTGTGAATATGTGAACCCGACTGGCAGCCACAAACCGAACACTGCCATCGCTCAAGCCTACTACAATATGGCTCAGGGCAACGAGCGCATAGTCACAGAGACCGGGGCAGGACAATGGGGTTCAGCCCTGGCCATGGCAGCCGCAATCTTCGGGTTGAAATGCAGCGTCTACATGGTGCGTGTAAGCTACGACCACAAGCCAGGACGAAGAATCATGATGGAAACCCTTGGCGCCGATGTCGTCGCATCACCAAGCAAGAAAACCAAATTCGGGCAAAGCCTCCTTGAATCCGACCCTAACAACCATGGATCGCTCGGCATAGCCATTAGTGAAGCGATGGAGGACTGCGTTACCCATGACAACACGCGATACTGCTTAGGTTCTGTTCTCAATCACGTTCTGCTGCATCAAACAGTCGTTGGCCAAGAGGCGAAGAAGCAATTCGAAATGATTGATGTTCAACCAGACATCATATCCGGATGCATTGGCGGCGGATCAAACTTCGCAGGATTCGCATACCCATTCATGGCTGACAAACTGAAAGGGAAATCAGCCGCTCAGTTCGTTGCCTGCGAATCGAAAGCCGTGCCCTCAACGACTCGCGGCGCGTACACGTACGACTACGCTGACACAGCCGAAATGACGCCCCTTCTGAAGATGTACACAATTGGACACAAGTATCAACCTCCTCCGATCCACGCTGGTGGCTTACGCTATCACGGAAAAGCACCATCTCTATCCTTACTCATCAACAAAGGCTACATGACTTCGGTTGCATATTCTCAAAGAGAAGCCTTCGAAGCTGCACGTATCTTGGCGCAGACCGAAGGCATGATAACGGCTCCTGAAACAGCTCACATCGTCAAATACGCTATCGATGAGGCGCTCCGCTGCAAGAAAACCGGAGAGAAGAAAGTGATCACATTCAACAACTGCGGCCATGGGCTACTGGATCTACAAGCCTACGATGCATTCATAAACGGGAAGTTGGAGGACTTCGAGCCAGCACATATCGAAGTGCCGAAGATCGCTAACTGATCACGTTTCTGAAGCCTCAGAGAGTACGCATGTCCGCGTGGACGCATAATCTAGACTAACTATTTTCTCTACCCACCCCCCCCGGGGGTGGAGTGGGCTTTTGCTCCGGATGTTTTCCCTGCGTCAAATTACGATGCAGATTGCTCGATAAGTTAGACGGGCATAATGGAAACCAGACATCACGTGGCTGCGGTCTGTAAGAAGAGCTTCTGACAATGACTGATAACCGTCTTAGCTGCTTGCGCATTCTCCCATCCCACGACCTTAACGGTCTTACCTTCCAGCACTTTGTATGTCTCGAAGAGGTAGGCAATTTCCTTCAAGATGTGCTCAGGCAGATCCTTAAGGTCATGGTATTGCGCGTAGCGAGGATCACCGGTCGGCACAGCCAGGATCTTATCATCCCTCCTATCACCGTCGAGCATTCGAAGCAACCCCACGGGGCGCGCGGTCATGATGCAACAAGGAAAAGTCGGGTTCGTCACTAAGACCAGAATATCGAGTGGGTCTCCATCTTCGTCAAAGGTTCGAGGTATGAAACCGTAATCACCAGGAAAATGGACTGCGGAATACAGTACGCGATCCAGAACGATGGCCTTCTTCTTCACATCGTACTCGTACTTGTTCTCAGTGCCCTTCGGACTCTCTATTACGGCGTAGATGACGTCGGGCGGTGAAGGCCCGCTTTCTAGATCCCGCCAATAGTCAATCATTCTCTAACCCTCAACTGTTACCTTATGATGACTTCACGCTGGAAGTAAACCTATCATGACGAAAGCTTTTCGAAAAGCTTTCGGAGTTCCGCGCGGCTCTTCACGCCACCCAGCCTATCCCACTCCTTTCCGTCCTTAAAGATCACGAGCGTCGGAATACTTCTAATGTTAAACTGCGCCGCGAGGTCTCGATTGTTAGAGACATCTACCTTTGCGAAGACGATTCGTTCATCGAACTCTTTTGACAGCCGTCTCATGATCGGCGCCATCGTGTGACATGGCCCACACCAAGTAGCCCAGAAATCCACCACTACAGGTCTCCCTCTCCGTAGGAGATCAGGCAGATTGCCTAGGGTAGCTTCATGAATTTTCCCGCCCATCTCTCAACACAATTGCTAAACGCGCAGGGTGTCCTAAGAAATTGCTGTGTAGGACTCACTTGAGAAGCCCTATGCTCTGTCAGCGTTTGGACCTAGGAGCGTACTCGTGTTCTTCCCACATGTCGTAGGCCGTCGCCACTGAGGCCGCTTGTGTGATGATCGCCAACGCCGTAACCAGGTGGAGGAAACTCACGACTTCCACGAGGGGCACATCAACATTCAATACGGCATTGGCGAAGAGGATTATGCCCAAGATGGGCTGTATAGTTGCCAGTATGGCCGTTGACTTGACGATACGCTTCAGTCGGTTTGGAGCGTCCGATTTCTTGATCTGAGCAAAATCAACGTGTGCCAGCATGAGGATTATCAGACCTAGGATTACATGCGCGTGAACGAGGTACGGTGTGAATTGCGGGAGTATGATTATGACGATTTGTAAGAAGGCCAGCCAGACCATTGCGTAGAGCAGTTTCCATATGCTCAAGTCTAATACTCAGCGCTAATTGGGCTTGATTTCTTGAAAAAACTTGTGTAATGAAGACAGGAAGAAGGAAGGGGAGAGGTGTGTAGGTTGTCTATCGCTTCAAGCTTAGTAGGTAATCATATGCGCTTAACGCTGCGTTCGCGCCTTCTCCCATCGCTATGAGTACCTGCTGGGCGTTTACATCTGTCACATCTCCAGCAGCGAAGAGGCCTTGAATGTTCGTTTGGTTCCTTGCGTTGACCATGATCCGCCCATCCTTCGTTCTCTTCCCGACGCGTGGAAACATGCTCGTGTTAGGAGCGTAACCTAGCTCAACGAACACGCCCTTTACTGGGACCTCGGTTTCGTTTCCGTTTGCTTTTGACTTTACGATGAGTTTCTCGGGGGAATTCTCTCCTTGTATCTCCTTTGCCTCGTAATCGCTCAGGAAATTGACCTTTCCTGATCCTTGCAGTTTCTTCCCCAGCGCGGAGCTCAACTGCTTCTTGGGTACTCCGATTACGTTTACTTGCTTGGCGATTTGCGCAAGATCCGATGCTGCTTGGAGTGCGGCGTATCCGTTACCGATTACCGCCACATCCATGTCAACGAATAGTGGTGCATGGCTTACGGCCGAATAGCTTACGCCGCGTCCGAGGAATTCCTTTTCGCCTGGTATGTTAAGCCGCTTGGGGCTTACACCGGTGGCGATTATTGCGGCTTTCCCTTTGAATGTCCGTTCATTCGTTGTCGCTACGAATCCCTTTGTGACCTTCTGGAACTTGTCACTTTCCCGATATGTCTCGCGAAGTCCAAGTACTCTATTTGACTTTTGAATCTGCTTACGATTTCCTGACCGTCAATGACTAGGTGAGTTTCGATGCCGGGTAAGGTGAACTCGTAGTTCGTCTTTCCTCCTAGATCCTCGCTGATCAGCATCGTTTCTATTCGTTTTCGGACTGCGTACGCAGCCGCCGTTAGCCCTGCTGGTCCGCCGCCGATTATCAGTAGATCGTATTCTTTTGCGGGAGTATCATCCTTCAATCTTGTTCCCCTCTCATGCTGGTGCTTTCGGAATGAAGCCGAGTTTCATGCTGGTCTGTGTTATGTCGCGGGCTCTCTTGATAATCGATGTGGCCTGTTCGTAGAGTTGGGTTCTCGTCATCTTAATTCCAGCCAGGCCTAGCTCCTGAGCTTTCAGTGCAACGGCAACCGCTTCTCTCGGATACACTTCCCACTCATCCATTGTTGGGCAGATGTAGTTCTCGCTGATCTCTTTCTCTCTGGCGCATTTGGCGAGTTCGTCGGCTGCGGCAATACACATGGGGTCAGTGATCGTTCGAGCGCGGACGTCAAGGGCTCCTCGGAAGATTCCTGGAAAGCCGAGTGAGTTGTTTACTTGGTTCGGGAAGTCGGATCGCCCTGTTGCCACAACTCTGGCTCCTGCCTCCTTCGCTTCCCAAGGCCAAATCTCTGGAATGGGGTTGGCGCAAGCGAAGACAATTGAATCTTTGTTCATTGTTGCCACCCACTCTTTCTTGATTGTATCTGGTCCTGGCTTCGATGAGGCGATGCATACGTCGACGCCTTTCAGGGCCTCGGGTATGCCTCCGGTTCGTTGTTCTTTGTTGGTGGTTTGGCATAATCTCCACTTGTCAACGAATTCTGCTTTCCGCATCTCAAGATCCTTCCGTTCCTTGTGCAGGATTCCTTTCGTGTCGACTAGCATCGTGTTTTCAGGTCTAATGCCGTAAGCGAAGAGGAGTCGACTTATGGCGACGGCTGAGGCACCGGCGCCTATCATTGCGACTCTTACGTCTCGCGCCTTCTTGCCCACCACGTGAAGCGCATTAATGAGTCCCCCTAGAACTATGGTTGCGGTTCCCTGCTGGTCATCGTGCCAGACCGGGATCTCTGCTTCTGCTCTCAGCGTATCGAGAATTCGGAAGCATTTCGGTTGCGAAATGTCCTCCAAGTTAACGCCACCGAAGGATGGTTGCAGCCATTTTACGGCGGTAATGATCTCGTCAGGATCTTTTGTGCCCAAACAGATGGGGACAGCATCAACTCCTCCCAAGTACTTGAAGAGGATGGACTTGCCTTCCATCACGGGCAGTCCAGCTTTGGGTCCGATGTCCCCGAGACCTAGGACTCGGGTCCCGTCGGTGACGATGGCCACCATATTCCATTTGTTTGTGTAATCGTACACGAGCCTCTCGTCCTTGTTTATGGCTTTGCAGGGTTCAGCGACTCCGGGCGTGTACCAGATTGCGAAGTCGTTCATATCACGGATGCAGCATTTTGGCACTATCTCCATCTTCCCTTTGTAGAAGGGATGGAGTTTCATGGCGTCGAGTCCGGGCTTCTTGGCTTTCTCAAGAAGCTGTTCCTTGGTAAGAGTCTGCAATACTATTCATCTCTCCACGTTTCAGTAATGAAGCGAAAGTATGATGGAAGTCTTTTATTTATGACGCACCTTTAGCATATACTTCTACTTATCAGAAGTTCAGTATACGCAATAATAACACGCAGCATAAGCCGCAATCTCCGCCAAAGAGCATCCAAGGAGTCGAAGAAGATGGAATTCACACCTAAGCAACTACAACCAGCATTAAACGAGATGCTTGCCCACGCAACTACACAGCTCCCAGCCGACATTCTAGCCGCAATCAAAGAAGCACACTCACACGAGACAAAGGATTTGGCTAAGAAGCAGCTTGAAGCGATCCTTAACAGCGCCAACCTAAGCGATGACATGCACGTTCCCCTATGCCAAGACACAGGACTCGTAACACTCTTTGTTTCGGGGGAATTGGTGGAACACATGGACGACGTGGAGAAGGCGCTAGTTCATTCGATTCAATCCCTGACAGCAAAGAGTGGCATGCGCGCCAATGTCGTTCACCCACTAACTCGAAAGAATACTGGCACCAACACGGGACTTAGTCAGCCCGAGGTGCTGATCGATAAGTCTACGAAGAAGACTACTATGAAGTTGATTCTGAAAGGAGCGGGGTCGGAGAATTTCTCTAACCTGAAAATGATGGTCCCCACCGCCAGCCGACAGGACATTATGAAGCATATTCTTCAGGTGGTAATTGACGCGGGAGGGAAAACCTGTCCTCCGAACATTCTAGGGATTGGTATTGGAGGTTCTGCAATTCAAGCTATGTTCAACTCGAAACTTGCTTTACTTCGACCGATCGGAGATCGCCACCCTGACCCACAAGTTGCGCAGTTCGAGACAGCCCTATTGAAGGGAGCGAACGAACTGGGAATAGGCACAATGGGTTTGGGGGGAGATACAACGCTGCTCGATGTTCACGTGGAAACAGCAGGCACCCACACAGCATGTCTGCCAGTAGCGATATCATTCGGCTGCTGGGCCAATAGAGTCGCGGTCGCAGAACTGAAAGGCAAAAACTTCAAGATGGTCAGGTGAGAGAGAAATGACAGAATATCATCTAAACGTCCCACAAGACAACGACAAGATCTCGCAGGTCAAAGTGGGCGATGTCCTGTACGTAACTGGTGACATCGCAATCGCCAGAGACCAAGCCCACAAGAAACTCCTTCAACAAGACGTGTTTATTTCTGATGTGGTTGGGCTTCCGATATTTCACTGCGGTCCCATAGCTCGCAAGACCGGAGAGGAATGGCAGATCGTAGCTGGGGGACCAACAACTAGCATCCGAATGGACGCCCTCACACCACCGATCCTCGCAAAATACAAGACAAAAATCATAATCGGCAAAGGTGGTTTGGGCGAAACTGGGAAGAAGGGCCTCGGAGAATTCGGCGCCGTCTACTCCGAGTTCACCGGCGGCGCATCGGCCTTAGCCGTGTCCAAGATCGTCCGCGTCAAAAAGAGACTGCTAGAGGAACTTGGTCCAACGGAACTTGTTTGGATCTGGGAGGTCAAAGACTTCGGCCCACTGCTAGTTACGCAGGATCACCAAGGCGGGGACCTGAAGAAGATAGTTACGACCGAAGCGGTTTCAAGACTGGAATCAATAATCAAGGCGAACGCTTGAGCCACCCCTGCACTCTCAGGAGTGGCGTATCCAGTCTTTTTCATTTATCTGATGTTAGCGAAGCGATCGCTACCAAACCGTATCACTGACAAGTCGGATGACTATCGCGACTTAAGCTCCTGTTTGGCGGGAGCTAGGATAGACTCATGGTTACTGTGGCGTTGGTTGGTGCCGTAACCAAGGCTATTGCCGAAATAGTTGTCCCAAAATTGTATCCGCCGGACATGAACCTCAATCCCATTACGACACCATTCCCAGTCCGCCACTGGCCGAAAGCCCATCGTTTCCAAGTGGGTCTTCACAATCTCGTTCAGTACCCACTCGATCACATCCAATGCCGATCCGCCTCCTCTCATGAAGGTACCTCTGAAGGAGGGTTGGAATCTGATCTCGCTACCGGTGGTTCCTGATAATCCAATCATCACAACGGTCATGAAATCACAGATCGACGACAACACACTTGGCACCGTTTGGGCCTATGTCGGTAATCCTGGCAAACCCAAGAGCTGGCTGTTCTTCCAACCGGGAAAGGCAAGCACGCTGAAAACAATGAACGATGGAGTGGGTTACTGGGTTTACATGAAAGCGAACGACGCGTTGTACGTTAAAGGCACTGTAATTCCGGCCGGAGCGCTTCCGCCTAGCTATCAACTCGACCAAGGCTGGAATCTGATCGGCTTCAAGAGTCAACCAGACGCCAACGCAACCAAACGCGTCGGCCAATACCTATCCAGCATAAACGGAAACTACGACCCGAGCAACGTTTGGCTATACAACAGTACCTCAGGCTTGTGGATCCGAGCGGACACCGACCCTAACACGGGCACCGTGCTCCATCCGGGCGACGTCATGTGGATTCTAATGACCTCAGCCGCCACCCTCAACCCATAGTCTGACCTAAGCCTCCTCCCATCTTTCTTATATCTTCAAGGAATGGCGAGGACACTATACACGATGACCATGATGAAGGAAGAATCGTGATCAACGGTGCGTCTTGGCTCCATCTCCTAGGCTGAACGATTTCAACGCTCGGAGATTAACGCATTATCCTGATGAGATATGCAGAGCATTCTAAGTGAGCTTATGCAAATACATCATCCGTTTCAGACCCTGCGTAGATCAAGTGATGTTAACCCCAACCTAGCTGAATTCTGCAGTATGTATCGGTCGCTCGTCACCAAGGGAAGTTCATAGAGCTTTGCCGTAGCCACATGAAATGCATCGAAATAGTGCAATCTACGCTGGCCACCATACTGAGAGTATAATCTCATGGCCTCAGAGGCGACGTCAATAGTAGTCGGCAGAGTCTCGTGAGCTATCTTTCGAAGATCGCTTATGATGTCGATCATCAACTCGATCGAGGCGCCGTCACTTCTCAAGGCGGTAATGATGTCGTCATATATTTCGGAGGCAGTCTGGATCTTCAATAGGCCCTGCTCCGATCTGTGCAGAAGTCGCTCGGAATGCTGTGATAGCTCATCTGACACGAGAAATGAGAAGAAGACATCGGCGTCTGCAAGAACTCTTGGCGGTATCTTAGCGCCTTCCTGCTCTGACAAGCCTTTCTGACTTCTCCTCGAGTTTCACCCACGGCGTTCGAATTAGATGTCGATACTTGCCCTTCAAAGCCTTCATATCTTCCAACGGTACGAGCTCGAGCTTCCCATCGGTCAATCTCACCTCGAATCTACGGGCTCGGAGCTTCTTTCTCAACGACGACGGCAGCAAGGCACGTCCTTTATCGTCCAGTTCTATGATGGTCAAGAATGCCCACTAGCCCACTAGTGGTAAATTCAACCATATCAATGTTTCAATCTTCACGGCATCACGACCGCCATACCGTTAGGCCGATCACTCTTCTCTGTAGGTGCCGTCACCGCGCTGGACCAATAAGTATCTGAACAAATGTTTGGGTAGTAATCAGACGCAGTCGAAGCGGGCATGGTAGACCTCAGTTGCTCAGGATCATAATGCACATTGACATGGATGCCTTCTACGCATCGGTCGAGCAACGAGAGAACCCAAATCTGAAAGGTAAACCGGTCATTATTGGCGCTGACCCAAAGGGCGGGAAAGGGCGAGGAGTTGTCGTGGCCTGCTCATATGAAGCTCGAAAGTACGGCGTCCATTCTGCTCAGCCGATCTCTCAAGCCTACCGACTCTGCCCCGATGGAATCTACATTCGCCCAAATTTCGAACTCTACGAAACCGTCTCAGAGGACGCAATGGCATTCTTCCGACAGTTCTCGGAAAAGCTTGAGCAAATCAGTATCGATGAAGCATGCCTAGACGTAACCGAGAAAGCAAAGGATTTTGATGAGGCATCCGCGTTAGCCTCAAAGATCAAGCAGACGATCAACGAGAAACTGCAGGTCACTTGCTCGATTGGCGTGGCGCCAAACAAATCCGTAGCCAAGGTTGCATCAGACTTCAAGAAACCAGACGGATTAACAGTTGTGCCACCCGAGCGTGTTCGAGAGTTTCTGGCACCTCTACCTGTGAACAAGATTAGCGGCGTTGGTAAGAAGAGCTACGAGCTGCTCAAGGAATTGGGCATTAACACCATTGGCGACCTCGCCGCAACTCATCCCAGTAGGGTGACCGAAGTATTCGGGAAGTATGGTACTCGACTTTGGCAAGTGGCTAATGGTATCGACGATGAGGAAGTCGTTACATCCTACTCCATGAAGTCCATCAGCTCCGAGACAACCTTCGAAGAGGACACATCTGACACGAAACAGGTGATGGACGCATTCACCTCTCTAATCAACGACGTTCACGCCCGAACCCTTTCACAGAACATGCTCTTCAGAACCGTTGGAATCAAAGTTCGCTTCGAAGACTTCTCAACCTACACACGAGCCAAATCCCACTCAAGGTACACGAACGAAAAACCCATCATGGAACAATACGTCAGGACTCTGTTCAAGGAGTTCGAAAAATCCAAGAAGAAGATTAGGCTCGTAGGCGTCCGCGTATCCAACCTAAAGAAGGCTGACGCCAATCAAGAAACCATCTTAAGCTGGGCAGACACTCCATGAGCCTCGACTGAACGGCTCGATTCTGAGATATACCCTTTTTTATATGTTGAGATATATCTTAGCATAGATCGCGATGCGCAATTTGGAGCAGGATATCCTTGGGCTCCTCAGAAAGGATGCCGTTACGCCGGATGAGGTTGCTCAGCGACTTGGCATTTCTTGGGCAACAGCTAACGGTCATCTTTTGAAACTTGTCGGGGAGGGAAAGGCAGTTCTGATGAGGAAAGGCCGCGTGAATATTTATCGTGCCATAGGATCTTCCGCTCAAATGTTTCATGTTCCGAAGTGGATAAAACCGCGATCTCTTGAGCAGCTCTCCGATGAATTAGCGCAATACTTTCCTAGAAATGTAACTGCGGCTGATATGATCGAAAAGGAACGCCGAAAGGCTTGAAGATCGGACTTGATTCGAACGTATTAGTGGCGTCCGTCAAGAAGTTTGGGGAACCGTATCATAAGTCCGCCCTCGATCTCTCACGCAAAATCTCACAAGAAGACATGTACAGTGTCGCTTCCGCACTGGTTTTGATAGAAGTTCCGGGGGCCTTGAGCTCTTCAACGAGCATGCCGATCGAAAGGATTTACGAGGTATCAGCGTCGCTCCAAGCGAGTTTCAAACTTAACATAATGGATTTTGAAGCTTACGCGGATTTAGCAGGAGAGTTAATGTTCGAATTTCGGGACTTGAAGTCCAAGTGGGAGATTGGGTCTGCCGATTTTCACCACTTGGCGACCTCTATTGAAGAGAGATGCGAACTTTTTATTACAACGGATCAAAAGCACCTTCTCAGGCCAGAGTGTAAAAGGAATTTCGAGAAGCATATCAAAGTCACGAACCCCGATGAAGCTCTCGAAACCCTGTGAAGGATTCAGTTCCGAATACCGCTGAGCCTCCATCTCTTCGCTCAAATTCCACAGTGCCATACGCTCGTTGGGCGCGTATTGAATCCCCCAAACCCTGCATCACCATTCACAACTTTCCCATCGTGCGTGCGAGAGAATTCGAGAATTCAAGGAGGAAGATTAGATTCGTAGGCGTCCGGGCATTCAACCCAGAGAAGGCTGAAATAAGTCAACAGACCATCTCGGGCTGGGCGAACAATTCATGAATGTATGCTTGACGGCATACATTCCCGATTGACCGTTGAGAACCTCCATGCCTAGTTACATGCGACATATCAGGAAATTTGTGCGACAAAACCCAGTCCGCAATGCCGCTCCTTCCACATAGTACGGCTTCCTAAAGTGCGCCAGCCACGCAATAGGATTCGATGCTGAGACGAGCGAAAGGGCTACGCGTACCGACGCGGTAATGGCTAGCGATTATTCCCGCTTCAACAAGAAAATTCCACGAACAAACCCATAACAGTCCCCAAACACCCAGTGGGAATCAAAATGAAACATGTCCCAGCTTTGACCTCCCGGTTTTTTACCGTCATTTACCCGTGAGGCCGCAAGTCCATCTTTTCCAATTGCCTCCGCAATTCAACTAACCATTCCTCGAATAAGCCTGTGCCCGGGCAGACTATGCGCAAACGCCCATCCGGCTGCAAAGTAACGCTACCGGTCTCCTCAGTTGCCAGAGGAATGAATACACTCTCTCTATGCAGATTGAGGGAGTCAGTTATCTCAAGAACCTTCATGGCTTCTTCAGGGCGGATGGCACGCAACTTGGTCACTTAATCTGCGAGACGAGCCGGAGCTAATGAACGTTTGCAGGCGACGCGGATATCTGTTGAGTTCTAGACCTGGCGATGTGCGGCAGATGTCTCGGGTGACAGGCTGCACGTGTGAACATGCTTGATTTCCGAAACTCCCTCAACTCGTTCCGAGGCTTGGACATTGAATCTGCTAGTCTACAAACTATCGAAGGAATCGTACCAAATCCATTATTACATAAGTAATCTCATGGTTGAGGAGAGAGGAGAAACGCGTTTCTATTCAACATAGGATAGATCAGATGAGAGTGTGATTGTGACGGAGAGTCTCGGACTTCCTCATGACTTACCCCAAATTCAGGCATTATCTTTTGTAATCTGTGATAATTTCGGAAAAAAGATCGCGAGCGCGGGCAACAGATACTTGCTCGAGTATCATGAAATGACGAAAAATCGATTGAAAGTAGCTGAATTCTGTCTGAAATTGTTGTTGGATAACTTTGACAACGATATTGCATTTATCGCAGGATTGACGGGCTTCCTCGTACAGGCTAAGCTGTCTCTGGATTCGCTATGCCAGGAGATTAACCTACATTACGAGCTGAATATTGGCCAAAGACCTAACTACGCCACGGACACAGAGGAGCTGACTGAACCGCGTAACCTACTTGCCCTCTCAAGGAAAAACGCCAAACTGAGCCAGTTTGTGGTTCAAGAACTAAGCGCAAGTAACCCCTGGTTTGCGACCTTCAAGATTCTCCATGACAGTGAAGGTGTTCACAGACAACATAGTCCAAGACTAATGCCTTCAGGCATAGCCGCTCACGACATCGAAGTGGGGGACGTGAAGGTAGGTGAGTTTTGCGCGAAATCTCTCTCGAGGATAAACAAAGTCACCGAGGCATGCTATGGCTTGATGATGTGACCGGGCGGTTGCATAACGTCCGACTTCACTTGGTGGGTCTGTCTGCAGAGGCCAAAGGGAGATTTTGGGTTACGCAATCTTTGCTGACAAGGGTGTTATGAATTCTAGGCTTGGCAATGCGCGAGAGATGTTAAGTATTGAATCGGGCACCTGAAATGCCGTGCCATTTGATGAAGACACCGCAGCTCTCGTTCTCGCTTTCATCCATGGATCGGGCAAGGGATAGAATTGTCTCCGCGTTGATTAGAATGACTCTGGCCATCGCAGGCTCCGATCGGCCCGCCGGATTCATGTCATACTCTTCATCGCTTCGCATCTTGAATTGGGTGGCGCGGATCTATGGATTCGAGGCGAAGGACCTGTTGAATCAGGACGGAGCGCAGCTAGCGCTATTGAACCTGCTCAATAGTATCTCACATTACGGTATCGAGACTCCTCAAAGATTGAAAGCCCCTGTGAGTGTGGTCTGGAGCCTTTCCTATAGATGTAATCTTCGCTGTATGCACTGCTATCAAAACGCAAGCCAACCTTCCTCAGATGAATTGACGCTCGGCGAGCAACTCGGCGTGGTGGACCAGCTGGCACGCATCGGAGTTTCGATGGTCGTTCTCTCCGGTGGAGAACCCTTAACCAATCCCAATCTTGATCGACTCATCGAGCGAATCCGCATGCACAGGATGGCGGTCTCGATCGACTCGAACGGTGTCCTCATGGACAGAGGCATTGTCAACCACCTTAAGGCGTTAGGCGTGTCCTCAGTGGAACTCAGTCTTGACTCGGTACACGCCAAATCGCATGACCAATTTAGAGGTCTAGACGGCGCTTTCCAGAAGACTTTGGACGCCGTTGAATTGTGCTCACAGGCGGGCATATTCACCACCGTTGCTACTACTGCAACGACGCTAAACCAAGCTGAGAGCCAACAGCTCATCTCGCTCGCGAGAGAACATGGCGCATCGAGAGTCGTATTCTTCGACCTGATTCCGGCGGGCAGAGGAAAGGACGTTCAGATGTTGAGTCTCTCGCAGCGTCAACTCCTCGACCTTATGGCTCTCGTGACGAATCAATCTTTAAGAGACAAAGGTGAAACATTTGTTGAGCTACCACAGCACGTCATTTACTCCTCCATATGGAACGGGAATTCTATCTCGGATCGTCCGGAAAAGGCTCTGTCGGTGGAACGGTTCACTGTTAGCTCATTCTTTGACTGTGCGGGGAGAGGCAATCTCTACAGAAGACTCGCACCATATCTCGGCGGTTGCCCTGCCGGTAGAATGTACTGCAATATTCAACCAAACGGAGACGTGACCCCGTGCATGTTCATGCCGACTTATCCCATAGCGGGTAACTTGAGAAAGCAATCATTTGAGGAGATATGGAACAGCCCGGTCTTCGAAGCGTTAAGAGACAGAAAGCGTCTCAAAGGCAAGTGTCGAGAATGTAGGTTTGTGGCTGTCTGCGGCGGCTGCCGAGCCAAGGCGGCTGCATACGAAGGCGACTACTTGGCTTCTGACCCCACGTGCCCGATTCAAGGTGCTGCAAACGCGTAGCCTGAACGGTGATGCAGGGCACATTGTCCGGAGAATGAATCGATCATTCTTGGCTAATTGCCTTAAGCATCTTTGCGTGACGCTGCTCGTCGGCCAACATCTTCCTGAAGCTCTCTCTCATCGATTCGAGAGCCTCGACGTGGTTCCTTGAGTCTTCAATAATCCTAGACAGCGTCGATCTGACCTTTTCATTCTCCGTTTTATTGATCAGGCTGGTGTAGCTGTCTATGACGTCTTCTTCAACCGCCCACCAGTAGGAGATGTTGTCTTCAATGACCGCATGATACGCCGACTGCACATCCGTCTCTACTTTGATAGCCTGATCCAGGCTTTCGATGTGAGGAATTATCCTCAGTCTGCCGGGTTCCTCGTGCACCTCTACCTGACCTAGCCCGGATTTCGTCGGCTCATATGTTTCTGCTCTGCTGGGAACACTCTCATAGGCCCAGGGTGATCCGTGGACGCGTTCTGAAGCTCTTCCTATGAACATGGACTTGAGAGATCCCCAGTTCGGGGGAATGACTGCCATGTATATGTGCATGGCCACAAGCCCGAGGATGGCGTACATCAAGCCCAAGTGGAGAGCTCTGACATTCACAATGCCACCAAGGATTGAGATGACAAAGCTGAATTTGTCTGACCAAAACATCGCCAAGCCTGTGATCCCCTGGAGAAGGAGGAACACCAGGATTCCTCCGTAGACCAACTTCTGTCCGGGATTGTATTTCTTGTAGTACCTCTTGCCGCGCACGTCATAGGTGGAGTGTTCCGGGTAATACGTCGAGAGTCCCAGGAAGTTTCTCGTCATATCCACAAAGAAGGCTATGTCGCTAGTGGACGGCATCAGTTCTTTTAGTTCGCCGGTCACGCCGTAGATGTAAAGAAAGATTGGGTAGGCCCAGAACGCCGCTAGCAACGCGAACATGATGTGCCAAGACCGCGCTAGACCGAATCCTCCATAGATCGAGTATCCGAAGATCGAGTATGTGAGGTACATATCGCTGCCTGTCAGAACCAGCAGACCCATGGTGACAAAGAAGACCCAATGCCAAATTCTGTGCTCGATGGGGTGTCTAGTGACGGTGACGATTTCTTCTCTGCCCATTGTGTTTCAAACCTAGCGGTTAGTATATTTTTACTTCATTTTTCTTTCCGTTAGTATCGATGAGATGCACAGTGCACGCGAGACAGGGATCATAGGATCTTACAACGCGCACGATATCGAGTGGGTTCTTTGCATCGGGCACCTGTACTCCGATTAGGGCTTGTTCAATGGGACCCACCGTGCCTAGGTCATCTCTCGGCGACACATTCCAAGCCGTTGGAGTAATAACCTGGTATCGATCGATCTTTCCTCCACTGATTGTGATCCAGTGGCCCAAGGCTCCTCTTGGGGCCTCCCAAAGACCCATCCCCGCGGCGGCAGATGGAGTTGTATAAGACTCGTAAACGCTCTCATCAGGTTTGAGCATTCCAATCCAATCAAACATCGCCTCTGAGATCTTTACGGTCTCGAGGAGACGAGCCATCAGCCTATCGTATACCGACGCTCCTTGCTTTGACTGCGGGGTGTAGTACCCCGAAATCATCATGCGGGCCAGGGGGCCGACTTCGT
>Ga0315282_10000618_pt1 | contig 69841 bp, 56 predicted proteins | sample YL17G07_20_MG_FD_203693 | JGI IMG/M metagenome (GOLD analysis project Ga0315282, IMG submission 203693) | Sediment microbial communities from Yellowstone Lake, YNP, Wyoming, USA - YL17G07_20 | ecosystem: Environmental > Aquatic > Freshwater > Lake > Sediment | place: USA: Wyoming | collected...
CGCGTTTTGGGGAAGAATCACGCGCCGCCCTTACATCGCACGACGCACTACGCACCACGCACCCTCTTTCTACCCTTTCTCGCGCTGCATGGCTTCCAGCTTTTCGCCGGTGATCTTCGACAGCGTCCAGCTCATCCCGGCCAACATGCCTCCATCCACCGTTACCGTGGAACCGGTCACAAACTTGGATGCGTCGGAAGCCAGAAAGGCAAACGCGCCGACCATCTCCTGGCCCGATCCGGCCCGGTTCATCTGCGTTACGAACGAATAGCCCTCGGCCGAATACGTCCGCGAACGATCCGATAAGATGGCCGCCGGGCAAACGGCGTTGACCCGGATGCCCCGAGGTCCGAGCTCGATGGCGCCCACCCGGGCCAGGCTCACAATGGCCTCTTTGGTCGCCGAATACGCGCCCTGCCGCGGCATCCCGCGCACGCCGGCAATGGACGAGGTCATGATGATGCTCCCCCCGTCTTTGACGTGAGGCGCGCCGAATTTGAGGCCGTAAAGCATGCCCTTGAAATTGGTATCGATAATGTTGTCCCAGACGCCCGGCTCGGTTCTCGTGATAAAATTTTCGCCGTAAGCCCCCTGATTCAGAATCAGGGCGTCGAACAGCCCCACCGCGTTTCTGCTTTCTTTGAGCACGCGCTCGAAAGCCACCGGATCCCGCGCGTCCAATTGCACGTACCTGGCGCCGATCTCCTCGGCTTCCTTGCGCGCGTCCCGCCGGCCGGCAATGGTCACCCGGGCCCCGGACTTGGCAAAACTCGCCGCCACGATCAAACCGAATCCTGCCGTGGAACCCACGATAAAAATGTTTTTACCCCGGAGCGAAAACAATTCCTCAATCGACGGCGCATCTATCATTTGAACAACCCCCTTTAATCTGAGGGACCCTTTTTTGAAAAAAAAGGTTCCCTCAAACTCCCTCCCAAAAACTATAGCAGCGCGGGCTGGATTTCGCTCCGCAAAATCCAGCCCGCGGAGTTTTAGAAAAAAATACTCGTTGCCCCAAATCACAGCCCACGCCTCACACCGCGAAGTCTTTTCACACCTGCCCGGGCTGTTGAAGTTTTTCGGAGGGGGCTTGGGGGAACCCTTTTTAACCAAAAAGGGTTCCCCCAACCCACTTTCAACTCTCACTCCCCCTTAAACACCGGCTTCCGCTTTTCTCGAAACGCGCGGCCGCCTTCTTGCTGATCCTGGCTGCGGGAGACGGCCAGCAGATCGCGGCGGGCGAGGCCGGCCTGTTCGGACGGGCCTTTGGGCATGACCGCGTTGCGGATGAAGCGCTTGAGCATGGTGATGACCAGCGGCGCGCTGTCGCGCAGGATTTTGGCGTACTCGACAGCGCCTTCGATGTGCTTCCCGTTGGGCACGACCTGGTTGACCATGCCCACCTCGTAGGCCCGTTGCGCGCTGTAATGCTTGCCGGTGAGCATGAATTCCATGGCCACCTTGTATGGCACCCGGGCCGCCAGCCCGGCGATCAGGCCGCCGCAAAACCCGACCTGGGCTTCGGGGTAGAAAAAGTCCGCGTTCTCGGCAGCCACGGCCAGGTCGCAGTACTGAACAAGGACGCACCCGCCTCCCGCGCAGTACCCGGACACCGCCGCGATCAGGGGTTTATCAACGTCCACGCCCACGCCGGGCATGCACTCCCACAGCTCCGGGTCGCGCGGCGGGTCCCTTAGATCGGCGCCGGCGGTGAAAGCCCGCTCCCCGGCCCCGGTGATGATGGCGCAGCCGTCGTCGCTCTGGTTGAACCGGATGAGCGCCCTCTTCAGCCCGGCCACCACTCCGCCGGACAGGGCGTTGAGCTGCTGCGGCCGGTTGATGGTGATGGTGGCGATGCGGTCTTTCGATTCGTACAGCACGAGATCGTCAGTCATCGTTTGCTCCTTTGAAAAAGAAATTCCACGCGAAGCCTCAAACGCTTTCCAGCCCTTGCGCCCTCAAGCGTTGGCGCGGATAGGCCCTTTTCAATCATGGTCGTTGCGCTCGCGATGATGCTCCTCGGTCTCATGATCATGGTGCGATCGTTCCTCCACCGAGTGCAAGGCCAAGATCAATCCCAGCACCAGCCCGGCCAGGATCAGGGGGATGAGGCCGATCAGCCAGATTTTCCTGGGACGCGGGAAACGCCAGGACGCTATTTTCACGGAATCGCGCAGGCGCTCGGGCAAAGGCGGCAGGGTCGGCTTCGGGAGCTTGAAAGCCATGGGCCGCACGGTATTTGGGGGTTTCGGAGCTTTATCAGCGGCGGCCTTCTTTTCGTAATAAGGAGTCTCGTCCGCCGTATCTCGGAGTGCCTCGGGAGCGACCTTGTGCCGCTCGCCCGACGGTTCCGGCGCGCAGGGCCGCAGGGCGAGACTGCGGCAAAAGAGCCTGGTCATGTCCCATCGCGGCAGTTCCTGTAAGGCAACCCGGAAGTCGTGCCGGTCTTGATCGGCCTGCTGATATTCCTGGGGTCCGATAAAAAGCACGCCCGATTGGACGAGGCACGGCCCGCCCACGACGTTGTTCCTTTTGTCGTGCGCCTGCCATGAGACTTTGCCGTCAGCCGCCGCGGAAATCCGGTATTTGTCAAGCTGGAACGCGCCCGGACCTTGGGGAACGGCGGCTTTCGCGCGGGTCCCTTTCATGCCCGCCGGAGAGGCCGCGCCCTGGAGAAAATCCTCGGACAGGCCTTGCCCCGTGGCGACTTCCCTCAGCTCGGAGGCGGGGCAGTAATACCGGGTCTTGTTCCAGGCCGGCAGCTTTTCCAGGCTGCCCAGGAACTCCCCTTTCAGGAAGCCGATCCTCTGGTGGCTGTAGCCGCCCAGGATGAGGATGTCGTCGTAGATGAAGCCCTGCCCGGCAAGCTGCTCCCCAAAGCCGGCGTGCGTCTCCCACCACAGCCGGCCGCCTTCATCTTCGGTGATCCGGTATTCGTGTAGCCGATAGATCGCCTTGGTGATCATGCTTCTGGTCCTTTCTTCAGAAAAGACGCGCTTGGCGCCAGCCGGTGTTTCCTCGCCATCATACGCAAAAAGGTGGATGAAGCGCCAGCCTCACCCACCCTTTGAAAAAATGGTCGGGACGAGAGGATTTGAACCTCCGACCCCATGGTACACCAGGTCTGTCGAAAATAGCAGCCACAGAGCAACCGGAGTGCGTGTGTCTCCCGCCCTTATTTTTTCAGCTTGTCCCTCATTTCCTCTACCAGCAATTTAACCGAGGGAATGTCATGCCGAACAATCCGCCAGACAATCTCCAAATCGACACCAAAGTACTCGTGCACGATACGATGGCGAAGACCGATCATCTTCGACCATTCGATCTTATGGAACTCGCCTCGGATTTCCGCTGGAATGCGGCTTGCCGCCTCGCCGATAATCTCCAGGTTGCGCACAACGGCGTCCGTGGTCTTATCCTCCTTGATAAACTTCTCGTAATCGTAGCCGGCCGTGAATCGTTCCAGTTTACCGATAGCTTCCAGCATGTCGTCAATCAACAGATACGGCGAGCGCCTAGACATAGATCAGTTCCGAGGCGATGGATTCCCAAAATTTCGGTTTGATCGCCCTTCGAGAGACCAGATCGATCGGCTGGCCCAGGAGTTCTTCCAGGCGCTCCGCTAAAGTGACGAAATCCAGGCCGATGGAAGGGTCCACCTCGACCAGGACGTCCACGTCGCTGTCCGGGGAGTGGTCTCCCCGTGCCCAGGAGCCGAACAAGGCCATGCTTTTCACTTTATACGGGCCGGCCAGCGCCTCTTTACCAAGCGCCAGCTTGTCCAAGATCTCCTTTTGGGTCTTCATCGCCTTCCCCTCCCACCCCATACTGGGTTCAACCCGGACCGCGATCCCCTGAAAGCGCAAAAGGGTGGGTCAGGTCCCGGCCTCACCCACCCTTTGAAAAAATGGTCGGGACGAGAGGATTTGAACCTCCGACCCCCTGAACCCCATTTAGAAAAAACACCCTTTCAACGCCCTTCTCTGCCCTTCTTCCCTATTCACCAAACATCAAAAAAAGCTTGACATCCTTCGGAAAACGGCGTAATTCCCTACTCATGCTATTGCATCGCATTTCACCCCTTACGACAGTTTTTCTTGTACACCGGTTTGTACACCGAGAAAAAGGAGTCGGAGCGCCATGGCATTGATGACTGATCTCCAAGTTAGAAAATTGAAGCCCCGAAGAGAACGTTTCGAGGTCTCGGATGGAGACGGCCTCTACCTTCGGGTTATGCCTTCGGGCGAAAAGTCTTGGGACTTTCGCTATCAATTCGACGGCCGGCCCCGACGGATGACCCTGGGAGTCTATCACGTTTCGCCTTCGCCTGCCGGCACAAAATATCACAGGCCCATCCCGCTTGACAAGCTGCCCTTCCTTACCGTGGCTGAGGCGCGCGAAAGGTGCCTGGAGGCCCGGAAGAAGGTTCGGGAGGGCATTGATCCAGGGGTTGAGCGGCAACAGGCCCGGAAGGCCCGGAAGGCGGCCCCGACGTTCAGACAGATCATCGGGGAGTTATGGGAGGTCGAGCTACAGGCCAAGAAATCAGGTGCGGAAACCAAGCGGTTGCTCGAAAAGGATGTGTTGCCGGCCTGGGGCAACCGGAAGGTGGCCGACATCAAGAAGCGGGACATCGTTCTGCTGTTGGACCGAATAAAAGACCGGGGGCCGATTCTTGCCAACCGGATTCACGGGGCATTGACCAGGCTTTTCAATTTCGCCGCGGAGCGGGGCGTGATAGAGGATTCGCCTTGTACGCGGATTCGGAAGACCGCGGAGCATGGCCGAAGCCGGGTTTTAGACGATGATGAAATCCGGTTGCTATGGGCGGCCCTGAATTTCGACAGTACCACCATTGATTTGTACCGAACCTCGAAGCTGGCGCTAAAGATGATCCTTCTGACCGGGCAACGGCCCGGCGAGGTGTGCGGCATGGAGTGGGGCGAAATTGACGACGCGGGGGTTTGGAACATCCCAGCCGAGAGGATGAAGAACGGCCAGCTTCACCGGGTACCGCTGGCCAGCATGGCCTTAGAGACCATCGAAGCGGCCCGGCCCTATTCCGGGGAAAGCCGGTTCGTTTTTCAATCCTCATACAAGGATGACTGGCCCATAACGAGGCACGCTTTAAGCCGGGCGATCAACCGCCATTGGCCGGAGATCGGCTTCAAAGAAGGCTTCACCCCCCATGACCTTCGCAGAACGCTACGGACCCGGCTTGCGGAGTTGGGAGTGTCTGACGTCGTGGCCGAGCGCGTCCTGGGCCACAAGCTGCAGGGCGTCCTGGGCGTCTATAACCGCCATAGTTACGACTTGGAGAAACGGCAAGCCCTGGAGCTTTGGGAGCGTCGTCTGCATGAAATCCTGGGCCTCATTGAACCCATGTCAAACGTGATTCCCTTTGGAGTGCGCCATGCCTAAAAAACAGACCGAAAAAAAGCAATCAAGCGCCCTGGGGCTGGAACCTCATTTACCTAAAGAAGGCCCCGGCCGCGATGATATGCTGCAGCTTCTTTCATGGACATTTGAGGACGCCTGGAAGGCGCAAGAGGCATGGGAACTAACGGGCAACCAAGGCCGGGGGCCGATTTTCAGATGGGTCGGAGCAATTGAACTCAGGGAGATATATGAAGCATATCAAAGCGGCGATGGTGCGGCAATTCTCGAAGCGTTCCATGTCTGTTCTCTCAATTCCTTGCCGATTCCCCGATGGTGCGAATATGCTTTTTTGAAAGCTTATCGCAAGGTGCGATTCTTCAAGACCGAAAAAAACAGTTGGGATGAAGTTTTCGGCCGGCCTCACCCGAAAGGAACGCACCTTCAAACTAAGAGGCAGGAGCGGGAAAAGGGGCCGAAGGTCTATCGTCGAATTGAAGAAATCCTCCGAGACGAACCGGGCACGCCCAAAGATGGAGCGCTCTTTGAACGTGTCGGCCGCGAGCTTGCAATCGGGGGCAAAACCCTTACGGAAGAATACTATTACCAGGAAAAAAAGAGGAATGGATCAAGCCTTGAGGAGATAATCAATAATCGGAAGTCCGCAAAAACAATATGATATAGAAGACTTAACTATTCCCACGAAATTTTAAAAACTTTCGGGAATACTACCGCCTTTCGCCCCATTAAATTGCTTGCCAGGGCATAACCCTGGCAGGCAATTTTTTTGGAGGTGAGAGTATGAGTGTGAGCGTGCGCATTATTCGCAAGCCGGAGTTATTCAGCAAGATCGGCCTAAGTGACGCGACTATTTGGCGGATGGAAAAAGCAGGGCGCTTTCCCCGGCGGATCATCCTAGGCGGAAATTCGGTCGGCTGGCTCTACAGCGAAATCGAGGCGTGGCTTGAGGCCAAGGCGGCGGCGCGGCCAGCGGCCGCGGCGGCGGGCGAATGAGGCGATGGATAAGCAGGCCGTTGTAGATCACTTCCGGGGCAGGTGGCCGAGCTTTTATGAGGGCCTTGGAGTGCAGTTGCGGCCCCTCGGGCCGGGCAAGGATCACGCCGGCCTCTGCCCTTTCCATGATGACACAACCCCGAGTTTCCATATCAACCCCACGACCGGGCAATGGTTTTGCCACGCCGAGAAGATCGGGGGCGACGGCTTCGACTTTTGGGGGCGATTGAAGGGTATTTCCGGGCAAGAGAATTTCCCGAAGATCGTTTCCGGGATTGCCGAGCGGTTCGAGATCGGGAACGGCCACAAGGCCGCGCACAAGGCCGCGCAGCACGTCAAAAAGCGGGTCGTGGCGGTGTATCCATACCTGGATGAGCAGGGCAACCTTTTATTTGAGCATTGCCGGACCGACCCTAAGTCTTTCTTTTTCAGGCGCCCGGACGGGAACGGCGGGCACGTCTATGACCTGGCCGACACGCGCCGGGTCCTCTATCGTTTGCCGGAGCTTCTTGCGGCCGGACCTGACGTGCCGGTCCTCATGGCCGAAGGTGAGAAGGCGGCGGAAGCCCTGGCCGGCCTGGGCCTTGTGGCGACCTGTGCACCGGGCGGGGCCGGGTCGTGGCCGAAGTTGTCTCGGGAGCATGACATAGGAGCGCCGTTGCGGAACCGGCGAATTTTCATTTTGCCGGACAATGATCCGCCCGGCCATAAGCACGCCCTGGACGTGGCGCGTGACCTCAAGGGCAAAGCGGCCGCGGTGTACATCCTCAATTTGCCGGGCCTGGCCGAAAAAGCGGACCCCTTCGACTTCATAGAGCAGCACGGCCAGGTGGAGGCGGCCCGGATGATCCTTGACCTCATGGCCGCGGCGATGCCCTGGGAACCGCCGGCGGAACCGCCCGAGGCTGAACCCGAGGCCGGCCCGGAGCAAGGCGGACCCTGGAACCTCACCGACCTAGGCAATGCCGAGCGCCTTGTCCACCACCACGGCCGGGACCTTCGATTTTGCTTCCCGCAAAACAGGTTTTTCGTCTGGACCGGCCAGAGGTGGGCCGAGGATGACCAGGGAGAGGTCATGCGCCGGGCCAAGGCCACGGTTCAAACAATCTATGGAGAGGCCCGCCACGTAGCGGACGATGACCGGCGGGCGGCGATTGGCCGCCATGCTTACCGGTCTGAGAATGAAACCCGTCTCCGGGCCATGGTGAACCTTGCCCGGATGGACCTTGCCGTCTTGCCGGGTGGCTTCGACCGGGACCCGTGGTTGCTGAATGTAGCAAACGGAACCCTTGACCTTCGCACGGGCCGTCTTCTTCCTCACCGGCGCGAAGACATGATGACCCGCCAATCACCCGTCAGGTGCGACCCCGACGCGGTGTGTCCGCGATGGACGGCCTTTCTGGATGAAGTCATGGCCGGGAACCAAGACATGATCCGGTTCCTTCAACGGGCCGTGGGATACAGCTTGACCGGCGCCGTGGCGGAGCAATGTTTCTTCCTTCTCCATGGTTGCGGGTCCAACGGAAAGACGGTTTTCCTGGAAACAGTCCGGGCCATGCTGGCCGACTATGCCTTGCAAGCCGACTTCTCAACTTTCCTTGCCAAGCGGAACGATCCGGGGACCTCAAATGACCTTGCGGCCCTGGCCGGCGTCCGGCTTGTCTCGGCCTCAGAGAGCGGCGCCGGCCGAAGTCTCAATGAACCCCTAATCAAAGCCCTGACCGGGGGTGAGCCGGTCCGGGCGCGGTTTTTGTACTCTGAGTTTTTCGAGTTTCATCCGGTCTTCAAACTTTGGCTTGCCACGAATCACCGGCCCGCGATCCGCGATGCGAGCCTCTCAATCTGGCGGCGGGTCCGGCTTATTCCCTTCGAGGTTGTGATCCCAAAGGAGCGTCAGGATCGGGGCCTTCTGGACAAGATGAAGGCCGAGCTTTCAGGGATTCTCAATTGGGCCGTGGCCGGGTGTACGGCATGGCAAAAGGATGGCCTTCAAGAACCCGATGAAGTCCGGGCCGCGACGGAAAGTTACCGGGCAGACCAGGACATTATCGGCGGTTTCATCGAGGACCGGGCTGAGCTGGACCCTTCGGCCACAGAGACAACCAAGGCACTACGGATGGCCTATGAGGGCTGGTGTCAGGATAACGGTCAGGACCCGGTATCTCCAAGGACCTTTGCGACCCTGCTCATAGCCAAGGGATGTCAGTCTGGCCGGACCCACCAAGGGCGCGTCTGGCTGGGTATCAGACTCCGGGCGTGACGCGTGACGGATGGTGACGTCATTTCCAGGACTTTTTATATATTCTCTCTCATAGGGACTTTACCGGAAAACGCGTCACGTAGTGTCACGTGTCACCTTATAGGAGCCTTGTGGTGGGTATTCAGGCCATGAAGCGGACCGGCGCAGTTGAGAAAAAGACGCGGGTGAACACCGGGCGGCTTCTGACCTTGCGGGACGCCGGGGAATACCTCGGCCTCACGACTTGGGCCATGAGGGAACGGGTCTGGAACGGTTCAATTCCCTTCGTTCGGTTTGACGGCGGCCGGAAGTTGTATATCGACCGGCAAGACATAGATCGTTTCATCGCGCAGCACAAGGTGACGTATAAATGAAACCTGGCCTGGATATAACCATCGTCATCGACACGCGGGAACAGGACCCTTTGAGGTTCACCTTGCCAGTTGAGCGCGGGACTTTGACTACGGGCGATTACAGCATGAGGGGGCTTGAGCGGTTCATCGGTATCGAGAGGAAAAGCCCCGATGACCTCACGGGTTGCCTCAAAAACGGACAGCGTGAGCGGTTTGAGCGAGAGTTAAGCAGGGGCCGCGGCCTGGATTACTTCGCTTTGGTGGTGGAGGCAGACATGAGCGCTCTGGCCGCCGGCGAGTATCGGTCTGCGATGCTGCCCAAGGCGGTCATGCAAAGCCTTCTCTGCTTTTCGGTTCGGTATCGGTTGCCGATATTCTTCTGTCCTGGCCGGGCATACGCGGCGCGCGTTATTGAGAGCTTGTTGATAAAGTACGCGACTGAGGTTGAAAAGCGATACGAAGCCCTTATGGGCATAAAGAAAGGGGAAAACCAATGACAGATGACAGCGTTGAGGCGGCGGGGAGCAGCCTGATTTCGGCCCGACTTCGGCTCCTTGAAGCTATGGCAGAGCATGAGGAGTTCGGCGACGCCTTCATGGCCGAGGCCCAGGGTGTCTTAGATGCGGTCCTAGAAGTCACGGACCTGGCCCAGCAGTTCGCGTATGTTCTAAAATTGCGTGGGCTTATAGACCGGCAAATGATTTTCCTTGTGGCCGAGCGGGAACGGCTGAGAATCGAGGCGGGCTATGTGGAGCCGGATGCTAAGACCAGGATTCTGCAATGAAAACAATAGCATACGGGGGTGGGTCGATTCTTACCAGCTTTTTTTTAAAAGACCGGGCAAGGCCGAGAGCGCAGGAAAAATTGAGTATTTGCTTTGAAAAAAAGGTTATTTTTCCATGAAAAGCACAAAACGGGCACCGGCCCACCTCAGCGCGGAAGGAAAGAAAATTTGGGGTGAGATTTTGGCCGAGTATAGCATTACAGACGCGGCCGGCCTTCGGATTCTGCGCGTGGCGCTTGAATCTTTTGACAGGGCGCAGGCGGCGCGTGAGACCATAGACAAGGAAGGGATGACAGTTGCGGACAAATTCGGGCAGACCAAGTCTCACCCCTTGTTGTCCATCGAGAGGGACAGCCGGGCCGCTTTCCTGGCCGGTCTGAAAGCTTTAAATCTCGATTTAGAACCATTGCACAACGGCCCCGGCCGGCCGCCTGGCCGATGAAAGGGAACCAATGCCAACAACGCGGCGACGCATAACTCGAGCGTTCACGGGCCGGCTCACGGGCGCTCAAATCATGCACTTATTCCACGGGTGGACCTTGGATGACTGCTTTCACCCCTTTTATCAATTACACAGCGATCCGCAATTCCCCTTCGAGTCTGAGGAGCATCGGCGCCGGCTTTGGTTTGAGAATCGAGTCTGGCTTTTATCCTTGGCCGGACAAAAAGTGCCGGGCGTTTTTGCCGGCTTACCAGATGGACAAAAGCCAAAGGCTTTTTACGATTATGAGGTTGAGGACCATGTTTGAAAACCGGCTCCTTGGGCCGTTTTCAATCTGCCATGCCTGCGCTTGCGGGAAGTAGGCGTCTGGAAGTTGAAACCAAGGTCCTTACCGTCCGAGGCGGGAGGCTTCGAACGGCTGAGGGCGGCGGGTTTGGCGAAAAATTCATGAATCATCGGGATGATGATTTCGTGGATTGGCGAATAAAATAGAAGCACAAAAAAAGGAAAAAACAATGTCTGAAATGAAAGAAATGCTTGAACAATTTAACGCGGCTTTTATCGAATTCCGGGGCCGAAATGACCAAAGAATTCTGGCCCTGGAAAGAAACCTTGACGGCCTGGAAACGGCCATAGCTAAGGCCCAGTTTCCGGGCGGCGGCGGCAACGGCCGGCTCTCGAGCGTGTCAGCCCGCGAACACCAGGACAAATTTTTGGCGTGGGCGCGGAAAGGGACTGACCCGGACGGACTGCGGGGGCTGGAAATTCAGGCCGCCTTGTCCACGGACGTGGATCCTTCGGGCGGTTTTTTGGTGCCGGACGAAATGGAACAGAGCATTGAGCGCCTGGCCCAGTCTTCAGTTGCAATGCGCCGGTTAGCTCGGCTCGTGACCGCCAAGGGGGAGTACCAAAAGCCCCTTTCAAAGGGCGGCGCAACAGGCGGGTGGGTCGCCGAGCGCGGGGCGCGGGCCGAAACCGACACGCCGGAACTCGATCTCTTCTCGCCGCCCTTTTGCGAAATTTACGCAATGCCAAAAGCAACTCAAAAACTTTTAGATATGAGTTCTTTTGACATTGCCGCCTGGCTGACCGAGGAGGTCGGCGATGTTTTTACCGCGACGGAAGGCCAAGGTTTTATCACCGGCAACGGCGTCGGCGAAGTCAAGGGAATCATTGACCCCGCGCTCATGGTTGCTGACGCGAGCTGGACCTATGGGAAAACCGGGTATATCGCAGGCGGCCATGCAACCCTGCTTAATAACGCAGACAAGCTAATTGACCTCCAACACGCTCTTAAGCCGATGTACAGAGATAATGCTTCGTGGCTTATGAGTGACACCACCTTTGCGATTATTCGGAAGTTCAAGGACGGCGAGGGCAATTACCTGTGGCGGCCGGGCCTCCTGGCCGACGCCCCGGATATCCTTCTGGGCAAGCCGGTTTTCATTGACGACTATATGCCCAGTATCGGGGAGAACGCCTATCCCATCGCCTTCGGCGACTTCCGGCGGGCGTACACTATCGTGGATCACGTGGCCGGGACTCGGATGCTGCGCGATCCGTACAGCGAAAAGGGTTACGTGCTGTTCTACACGATCAAGCGCGTGGCGGCCGGTATCTCGAACTACGAGGCCGTGAAGTTCCTGAAAATCGCCACGAGCTAGGCGGTTGCAGGTTTGGCGCACCTGGCGGGTCTTTCGATCATCTCCCCGCGAACGCGCCGGGCAAGCCGCGAGTGCCCAGGGGCCTTCCATCCCCAAACCACGGCAGCCGGCGCGGGCTATCCTTTCGACCCGTGAGCCGGCCCGGGCCCGGACCGTCAACCAAGGCGGTCCGGGCCTTTTTCTACAAATGTAGAAAATGAAGAAAGCGAACCAAGTATCTGTAATTACTAAATATCTTGAATCTTTCCCCACATTTGTGGGTATTTTATCCCTTTGGCGTTCTGCCCGCACTTCGATGGTATGGGGCTTTATTGTTACCTCAAACAACTTCTCAATCCAGGCCGAGATTTCCTTCCCAATGCTGTAGGGCGTCTTGCCTTCTTTAAGGCCGGATTCTATTCTCACCCGCGCACGCGGGGACGACCCCCTTTCCAGACCAGAACGCCGAGGCGGGCCGTGGTGAGGCGATCACGGCCGGGTGAAGGTCGTAACATGGGCCGGCCAGGCGGGACGGCGATACCGCGTGCATATCCTCTCGGTTCTCCCGGACAAACCAAGACCCTGCCGCCCGATATATCCAAGCGGGTTTCTCACCAGGCGCAGACCCTTGCTCAGCATCGAGACGTGATCGAGCGGGTGAAGGCCGCGGCATAGATTCGGTCGTTTTGCCGGTCGTTGGCTGTTTTTTTTCGCGATCAAGGCGGCGATCCCCGCCGATCCTGGACGAGCGGCGAGAAAACGGCCGCTTTTTCTGGCAACAATCGGCCAGGTGAGACGTTGAGAGCCGGCGGAGCCTGGGAAGGGGCAAGGCCACGGCGAACGGCTCTATCGGCTGAGGGGGCGGCTTCTTCCGCCCTTCCGTTTGCAGTCTCTGACTCGGCCGGGAGCAGGCGGCCAGGAAGCGGGGCCAGGCTCACCAGGATGGCCTAGGACGGGCGTTCGGCACGTGGCGAGGGGCGTAGTGAGGGCCAGCGGAGAGGCCCTTGACAAACCATGCGCGGCGGCGTATGGTTAAGATAAAAGGAGAAGAACTCATGCGACTGCGATCCACATCTCCCTTGTTGGGCGGGGCCTGGGAAGGTTCGGCCCGGATCACCACGAGGCACGCGGCGAGCAGCTACGGCCGGCCCGTGCTTCTGGTAGGCGGCAAACCCGCGGGAACCCTGGAGGCGGCCCTGGCCGGCTACCAGATAGTCAAGGCCACGGCCAAGGAACGGGCCGAGCTGGCCCGAGGCGGCTATCATTTGCCCGACACGCTGCTCGATAGCAACGAGGCGGCCCGGGCCCTGGGTGTTTCTATGTCCCGAATTCAAGCCCTGGTGCGTCTCGGCCGCCTTCCGGCAGTCAAAGTGGGGAGTGCATGGGCAATCCGGCCGGCCGATCTTGACCTCGTGCGCGTACGCCGGCCAGGCTACCCAGCCGGCCGACCACGTACCAGAAAGGGGAAACCATGACTATCAGGATCGAGGAATATCGCGCACTGACTGATGATCGTCCGCTCGGCAACGGGGGCCAGGGAACGGGGCCAGGCTTTCGAGGTTCATCCAGGAGCGGCGATCAGGCAGCGATGAAGGTCGTAGCATGGGCTGAAAAGGCCCGCTCCTGGGGGCTGGTATAGCCGCCCCACGGCCAGGCGGGGCGTTCGGGGCCGGGTGAAGGGTACAGGGCCGGCCAGGCGGGATGTGAGAACCGGCCCAGGGTAAGCCTTGAGGTAAGCTGGAAGGTGAGGGAGGTATTCAGGAGTCCCGCCGTTATTGAAGCCGGCCTATATTGTACCCCATTTTGTACACGGAGTCATTTTCAAAAGAAAAAGGGGTTACGATTTCCTCGTAACCCCTTGATTTTCTTGGTCGGGACGAGAGGATTTGAACCTCCGACCCCCTGAACCCCATTCAGGTGCGCTCCCAGACTGCGCTACGTCCCGACAGGTTTTGAATATATACCCCGCTCCCAAACCCTGTCAACCTCTTTTCCCGGACTTGGCGGCCCTTGCGCCGGCCCCCGAAGCTGTGCTACAACGAAACAAAATCCCTTGAGCCTTAGGCCGAGGCGCCCATGAATATGAACGACTATCACCTGGCCCGGCGGAAGATGGTCGAACAGCAGCTCCGGGCTCGGGGCATCCGCAACGAGCGGGTGCTGGAAGCCATGGGGAAAGTGCCGCGGCACGCCTTTATCGAGCAGGCCTTGCAGCACGAGGCCTACAGCGACCACCCCCTGCCCATCGGCGAACAGCAGACCATCTCTCAGCCCTACATCGTGGCCCTGATGACCGAGGCCCTGGACCTGACCGGCAATGAAAGCGTGCTGGAAATCGGCACCGGCTCCGGATACCAGACCGCCGTCCTGGCCGAGCTCAGCTACCGGGTCTTCACCGTCGAGCGCATCCGCGCTCTGCTGACTAAGGCCCGCGAAACCCTCGATTCGCTCAACTACCACAACGTCCGCTACAAGCTGGGAGACGGCTCCCTGGGCTGGTCCGAGGAAGGGCCTTACGACGCCATCATTGTCACGGCCGGGGCGCCCGAAGTCCCCCAGCCCCTCATCGACCAACTGGCCGTACTCGGCCGCCTGGTCGTCCCGGTGGGCGAGAGCCGCGGGTCGCAAAGCCTGCTAAAACTGGTCAAGACCAAGAACCAATCCCTGACCCGCACCGACCTGGGCGGCTGCCGCTTCGTGGACCTGGTCGGCGATCACGGCTGGCCTCAGTCCAAGGACAAGCGGGGCATCCCGTGGTGATTCCCCGGACGGGCCGTTGCGGACCGCTCGTGGCCGTCTGCGGCGCCGGGGCCTGCGGCCGGGAAGAGGCCGAGTTGGCCAGGGAAACCGGCCGGCTGCTGGCCGAACGAGGCGCGGTGCTGCTCTGCGGCGGGCTGGGCGGGGTCATGGCCGAGGCCGCGCGCGGGGCCGGGGAGGTCGGAGGTTTGACCGTGGGCTTCCTCCCCGGAGACCGGGCCGGCGAGGCCAACCCATTTATCGACCTGCCGCTGGCCACGGGCCTGGGCCACGCGCGCAACGCCGTGCTGGTCCGGGCCGCCGAGGCGGTCATCGCGCTCCCGGGCGGACCCGGCACCCTGTCCGAGGTGGCCTTGGGCTTGAAGATGGGCCGGCCGGTGGTCGGTCTCAAGGCCTGGCGCGAAGTACCGGGCGTGACCTACGCCTTGAGCCCGGCCGAGGCGGTCGAGCGGGCCTTGGCCTTGGCCGTGATCGGCCACGCGGCCCGCACCTGAGTCGCAAGTGGAACTGCGATGACGCCTTCCCACGAGCCCTTCCCCTTGGACTATGAGCTCGACCAGCGGCTCTCCCCGACCCTGACCCTGCTCCACGCCTTGCAGTGGCTGCTCATCTTCCTGCCCATCCTGACCGTGGTCTCGGCCTTGGCCGCGGAGTTCCTGCATTTGGACCCCGGAGCCAAGGCGGCCTTTTTTCAACGCACCCTGTTCGTCTGCGGGCTGGTCACCCTGGTGCAGACGCTCGCCGGCCACCGCCTGCCCCTCACGGAGGGCCCCTCGGCCGCGCTGCTCCTGTGCCTGGCCACGGCCGCCTCGTCCGGCCAGGCCGCCGTCTCGGGCGGCATGATCGCGGGCGGGGTCTTGTTGGCCGCCTGCGGTTGGTTCGGTTTCATGCGCTTTCTCGTGCCTCTGTTCACCGACCGGGTGGTGGGCGTCATCCTCATGCTCATCGCCCTGACCATCCTGCCGTTCCTCCTGCCCATGCTTACCGGCGTGAGCCCGACCCGGCCGGAGGGCGACGCCTTTATCTTTGCGTTGTCGATTTTGTTGGTGGCGCTGATGATGATGATGTCGCACCACCTGACGGGCCGGCTCAAGACGCTTTCGATCTTTTTGGGGGTGACGCTGGGCACGCTTCTTTTTGCCGTGCTGGGGTTTTTGGACACGGGCCCGGTGCGGTCCATGCCCTGGTTCGCCCTGCCTCGGCCGGCCTGGGGACCGCTGCCGAAGTTCGATCTTTCCATCGTGTTGGCCTTTGCCCTGGGCTACCTGGCCGTGCTGGTGAACGCCATGGGCAGCGTGATGAGCGTGGCGCCGCTGGTGGCGGCGGATCGGGTCAAGGCCCGGCTGGACCGGGGGCTCGGTCTGACGGGTCTAAGCGGCGTGCTATGCGGCTTGGCCGGGGTGGTAGGAACGGTGCCGTATTCCAACAGCCCGGGCGTCATCGCCGTGACCCGGGTGGGGACGCGCTACGCCCTGACGGCCGCGGGCGGCATATTGATCCTTCTGGCGCTGCTCTTAAAGGTGACGGCGTTGCTCACGGCCGTGCCCTCGCCGGTCGTCGGCGCGGCGCTGCTCACGGCCATGGCCGCCCAGATCGGGGTCAGCCTGGACATCATGCAGGACCCCTCGCGCCGCATGACCGGCCGGGACTACACCGTGATCGGGCTGCCCATCCTGGTCGGGGTCCTGGTGGGCCTGCTCCCGGAGGAGTTCATGGCCCAGGTGCCGGCCGTGCTTCGGCCCATACTTAAAAATGGCCTCATCGTGGGCCTGGTGCTGGTGTTGCTTCTGGAACACGTGCTTCTAAGACAGAAGGTCTCGTCACTGCGGCCAGCCGTTCCCCGCCGAGATGAACCAGTCTAATCTTTTGACGTTCAGCCTTCCTTTGTAAAAAAATCAGGCAGTCCGAAAAAGAGCCCGACCCAAGAAGTCGCTCCCATCGATATTTTTTTAACCATAAAAAACAAGAAGCTATGAAAAGAACCGACCTTTCCGGCCAGGGTGGCACACCCCTTGCTCCTTTAACGCGGCAAGCGATGAAAGGAGATCACCCCCCCATGAAGAAAAAGGCGCTGCTCGTTCTCTCCCTCATGCTGGCCGTGGCCTTGATCGCGGGCTCGGCCCAGGCCTTCGGCCCCCGCGGCGGCCAGGGCCCCGGGCCCATGGGCGGTCCGGGTCCGGCTGGGCGGCAACTCAACCCCGACGACCCCTTCTTCAAGTTTTATCAGGACACGGCCTCGCTACGCGGCGAGCTTGTCAAGAAACACATTGAACTCCAGGCCCTGTTGGCCGTTCCCAAGGTGGACGAGGCCAAGGTGCAGGCCTTGTACAAGGAAACGCAGAAGCTGGAGAACGAACTGAGCAACAAGCGGTTGGAAGCGACCCTCGAAATGAAGAAAAGAAACCCGGACTGGCAGCCGGGTGGATATGGATCCCAGGGCTGGGGATATGGAATGGGCCGAGCCGGACAATGGCGCGGCGGCCCTGGCCCCTGGCAATAACCCCAACAACCCCTGGGCGCCAGGACCACCAATCCAGTCCGACGCCCACCCAACCCCCTCCTCCCAACACGCGGGCCGCGACCTTTGGCGCGGCCCGCGTCCTCTTTTTTACAGAGCGCCATAACTTCGCATACCTATGTTGCTCCTCGGCTCGTCACTCAAGCGTACAGACAAAGTACGCCTCATTCCTCGCCTTCGCCCTGCCTTGGTCTGCTTTGTTCTGACGCTCTGTATGCACGCAAATATATGACGTTGTGCCTAGACCGGACGGCTGCATTTTTCGCTAATAGATGATAACCTAGACGAAAATGCACACAAGGAGAGCGTCTCGATGTCCAGCCCGGTCCACACGCAAGATCCAGCCGCCTGGATCACACAAACCATCCTGGATTTTCTGAAAAACTCCCCGGACAACTCCCTACAAAACGGCACCGCCGAAAAGGCCTGGGAAACGGCCCTGGTCGGCTTCTCCAACGGCGCCGACCCCATCTACGCCTCCTACAAGGAACACGTGGGCGAGTTCCACTGGACCCCGGCCGAGGCCTTTGACCTGGCCTACCCGGGCAGCGGCGCCAAACCGGAAGAGCTGACCGTCATCAGCTATATTCTGCCTCAGACCGAGGCCACCAAGGCCGACCACCGCCGCGAGACGCGTGTCCCCTCGGAGCGCTGGGCCCGCACGCGCATCTTCGGCGAGCAGACCAACGAGAAACTCCGTCGCCACGTGGTGGACACCCTCAAGGCGGCCGGATACCAAGCCCTTGCCCCAGCCCTGCTGGCGGAATGGAAGATGATGCCCAGCGAGCGCTTCTTCCTGGCCTCGCGCTGGTCGGAGCGGCACGCGGCCCACGCCGCCGGTCTGGGCACTTTCGGGTTGTGCGACGCCATGATCACGGCTCGGGGCAAGGCCATGCGCGTCGGCTCGGTCATGGCGCGCATCGCCATCCCGCCCACGCCGCGGCCCTACACCGACCACCACGCCTACTGCCTCTATTATGCGAAAAACGCCTGTGGGAAGTGCATCGATCGCTGCCCGGTGGGAGCCCTCAGCCGAGAGGGGGGGCACGACAAGAAGAAATGCCTGGGTTTTCTGCGGGGAGTGACCGCGGACTGGGTCAAGAATCATTACGGTTTCGAAGGCTACGGCTGCGGCCTCTGCCAGACCGGCGTACCCTGCGAATCCAAAATTCCGACCCTGGACGATCTTAAAGATTGAGGGGCGGGGACAGGCCCATCCCGCGCCCCAGCCATGCCCGAATCATGCCCCAGTCCGCCGCGGGCGGACAGAGGCGGACTAGTCTTTCGCCTTCCAGACGCCCTGTTCCTTGACAAGGTGGGCGTCCTTTTCCACCGGCTCGGGGATGGTTTTGTCGGCCCGGGCAGCCTCCACCACGGCCTTGGTCTCCGCGTCCGCCATGATGGCGTCATAGAGCGCCGAGGGCTCCTGGCGCTCGACGTAACGCACCACGGCTTCGTTCTTCTTGCCCGTTATTTTCAGCACCTTGTCCAGAAAGACCTTTTGCACGGCCAAGTCGCCGGTCAGTTGGCCGTCCAGATAAATCTGGATGTCCCCCTTGGCGTACGCGGCGGCCGCTTCCTTGTCCTTGGCCACGAAAACCCGCTTGACGTCGCCCCATTCATAGACAAAGACACCGGTGTCCATGAGCTTCTTGAGCTGCTTGCCCAGCTCCGTGTCCGGCTTGACGCCGGAGAAGTTCAAGTAAATGAAGGAGGGGTCTCCGTGGCTGGCCTTGATCGCCTGGGCCGCCACCTCCGTGGTCAGGTCCGTGGGCGTCCCCCCGGAGCAACCGAAAACCAACACCGCCGTCGCGCCTAACAGAGCCGCCGTCCGAAAGATCCTGTTCACCTTTTGCCTCCCCGACCTGGAAAGGAAATGAGATGGCTATTATCTTAGCAAAAAAGCCGGACCCTGACAATATCGGCCGAGCCGGCCCGGGCGTCCTGGGGGTCGCGGCGGGGGCGCGGCGCAGGCGGGCGTTGTTGATAGGGAAACGGGGGAAAAACTAGACTGAGACCGGTCCGAAAACGAACGTCCCGAAAACAAGGAAGGCGGGGTGAACCATGAGACAGGCGGTGTTCAAGGGGAGCGGGACGCGGGCTACCAGGCCGGCCTGCTTCGAGCGGCTGGCGGTGTGACCGGGGCGGGCCGAAACCTCGGCCGGGCCCTTTTTATTTTCGCGCCGGCGGCCTCCCCCCTTCCTCCCCCGCCCCCAGGCCCAGCCTAAACGCCAGAAGCACGCCTCCAAGCTGCAATCCGCCCACCAGGGCCATGCCCCACCCGAATCGGCCCGCGTCGCCCAGGAGCCCGATGCCGGTGGGGAGTAGACCGCCGCCGATCACGAAGGCCGCCGGCACGGCCAGGGAGACGACCACCTGCCGGCCGCCCTCGGACCCGATGCGGGACAGGGCGGCGAAGCCGGCCGGGAAGAAACAGACCGCGGCCAGGGGCTGGAGGATGACGGCTGCGGCCAGGGGTGCTCCGCTGAGCAGGCCGATGAAGATGGTCAGAAGGCCGGACAGGAAAAGGACAATACCGATGGTGCGCTTGTAGCCGAGGCGGTCCGCGAGCCAGCCGGCGGCCAGGGCCGCGGCCCAGGCCGGGGCCCGGGAGACGGCCACCAAGGCGTCGGCCCGGCTCTGGCTGAGTCCGTGCGCCGTCACCAGGTAAAGGGGCAGCATGGTGAACACGCCCATGGAGCCGCCGATGGCCAGGCCGAACAGGAGCAGCATGATCCAAAAGGTGGGCTCGGCCATGAGGATCCGGTACGAGGCCGGGCTGGGCCTTTCGCCGCGAAACCGGCCGCCCTTGCCCAACAGGGCAAAGGCCGCGCCCGTCAGCAGGGAAGCGACGGCGAGCAAGCCCAGCACCTGCCGCCAGGAGAACGCGGGCAGCAGCGCCTCGGCCAGGAGAGGCGCGGCCAGGAAACCCAGGTTCGGGGCCAGTTCGTGCACGGCGATGGCCTTGCCCCAATGCCGGCTGGGCACCATGGCCGTCAACGAGGCCACGCCGGACGGCAGGTACATGCCCGAAGCCAGCCCCAACAAAAGAAGTCCGACGCGGACGCCCATGAGGTCCCGCGCCAGGGAAACCGCCAGCAGGGCCGCGCCCACGGCCACCGTGGACAAAACGATCACCCGCCGGTGCAATATGAAAGAAGAAACGTACCCCGAACCCACCATGGAAACGAAATACCCAAGCGACACCAGCAGAAACAACGAGCCGGCCTGGCCATGGCTCAACCCCAGGTCCTGCTCCATGGTCGGAATCAGCGGCGACAACATCACCCGCGACAGAAAATTCATGAAAAAAATACCGGCCAAAAACAGCAACGACCCCAACACCCGGCCCCAACCCGCCCCCTCGACGCCGCGGCCGTCTCCCGCTCCAGGCTCCTGAGCCTCGAACGCTCCCAACCCTTCACCTCCCAACCCTATTGACGAAGTCCAGCGGCCGAAGGTAACATAGCAACATCCGATTGAAAAGGAGGAGGGACATGCTGGTCAAGAACTGGATGGCCAAAACGGTCATCACCGTGGACGCGAACGCCTCCATGCTGGACGCGATCAACCTCCAGAAGAAACACCACATCCGGATGCTGCCGGTCATGGACAAGGACAGGCTGGTCGGGATCGTGACCGACCGGGACCTCAGGTCCGCGTCGGCCTCGGACGCCTCCGCCCTCGAGATCCACGAGCTGCTCTATCTGATTTCCAAGATCAAAATCAAGGACATCATGACGGCCAACCCCATCACTGTCCCCCTGGATTACACCATGGAAGAGACAGCCGAAATCCTCCTCGAACACAAAATCTCCGGCGCCCCGGTCATCGACCACGAAGGCCGAATCATGGGCGCCATCACCCAGACGGACATCTTGCGGGCCTTGATCGCCCTGACCGGCCTGACCGTGGGACGGGGCATACAGTTCGCCGTGCAGATCGAGGACAAACCGAGCACGATCAAGACCTGCACCGACATCCTCGCGCATTTCGGCGGCCACATCGCCAGCATCCTCAGCTCCTACGAGCATGCCCCGCAGGGATACCGGCGGATGTATATCCGGGCCTCCAACATCGACCGCAGCCGACTCCCCGAAATCAAGGAGGCCTTGAGCGAGAAGGCCGTTCTCCTCTACATCATCGACCACCGCGAAAACAATCGGGAGATTTTTTAAGCGCTTCCTAAGACAAAAGGGAGGACGCCGCCCCCAGCCGGCGGCCGCCTCCCTTTTTTCGTGAAGAGAGCCTACCCCTCGAAGGTCAACTGGTACCAGGCCGCGCCTGGTCCTGCGCGCCTCAGCGGCGAGCGGCGAAAGACGATCTCCACCACATAGAGCAGAAAAATGTAATAGACCACCATTTCCCGGAACTCGGAGATGTTGTTGGTCAGGGTGCCGCCGTGACCATACCCTCGGGACTCGAGACCATGGGCCAGGGTCCGCACCAGGACCATCACCACCAGGGTGAGGATGGAATACGCGCTCGGGGCCGCATAGCGAAGGAGAGGCCATCGGATGCTGCGTGCGGCCAGCGGCAGGACCCCGAACAGGACCACCAGGCCCAGGTCCACCGCGGACTTGATGATTTGGGTTGTGTAACCTATATTGTGGAGGTTCCGAAACGAGGTCTGGTGCCGGCCCAAGAAAAATTCCCGATAGTCCCAGCCGTAATCGATTTCTTCCAGCAGCACCCAGACCGCGAAAAGCAGGATGAGGACGAATCCCACCCGCTCCAGGGGCAGCTTCTTCCGCCGGATGCCGCAGGCCGCAACGATGATGATACCCACCAGGAGGAGGTTATCGAGGTTCTCCGGCAGCCCCAACTCCCGGTTCGTGTTGAAATCGATCCCGGGCAGGTTGGGCGAGATGATGTGTTGCAGCCAGGGCACGCCGGAGAAGTAAGCCGCGATCAGCATCAGGCTGACCGCCAGCGGCAACACGGCATAAATTAACAACCGCTTTTTCCAGGACACGCCCATGCGACTCGTTTATGCGCCCCTTTCCGGCAGGGCCGTTGGCCCGGCCCCCCGCAGCGGATAAAGCCGAGACCGTTGCAAAACACAGGATTCCGAGACGAAATCGCGGAGGGCGCGGATCGAAGCCGTTCGACAAGCTCACGACCCCGAGCGAAGCCGAGGGGCCGCGGGAATATTAACTATAGTTCGAGGACTTCGAACCGAAGCCCGACCATGAGTTCGGCCGGCAGCCGAATTTTTGCCATGGTCTCGCGCGGCTAAAGACCGGCGTTGATGGTGAACCCGCCGTCCACCACCAGCTTGATGCCGGTCACGTACCTGGCTGCGTCCGAAGCCAGGAAGACGATCGCCCCCTTGATGTCGTTGCCATTGCCGAAGCTGTGGAGCGGCGTCAGGTTGAGCAGGGCCTGGCCGGCCAGCTTGAAGAAAGGGCTTTCCCGGTCCTTGAGGGTCTCCATCATGCCTTCCTCCATGTTGCCTGGCAGGATGGCGTTCACCCGGATGCCGTGTTTGCCCCATTCCACGGCCAGGGAGCGGGTCAGGCCGATCAGGCCGATCTTGCTGGTGGCGTAGGCGGCCATGCCCGTGGCAAACCCCACTTGACCGTTCTCGCTGGAAAAGTTGACGATGCTGCCGGATTTCCGCTCGATCATCATCTTGCCGATCTCCCGGCAGCACTGGAAGGTGCCCAGGAGGTTGACGCTCATCATCCGCGTCCAGTCGGCCGAGGACATCCGGTCCGAGGGAACCATGGCCCCCACGCCGGCGTTGTTGATCAGGACGTCGCACCGGCCGTAATGGGCCTTCATCTCCGCGGCCGTGCGCACCACATCCTCTTCTTTGGAGACGTCGCACTGGACGGCCAGGGTGTCCGAACCCAGGGCCTTGAGCCGGGCCGCGGCCTCCTCCAGATTGCCCCGCTGGTTCCGACCGCAGATGGCCACGTCCGCCCCGGCCTCGGCCAATCCCTCGGCCGCAAAATATCCCAAACCCCGACCCCCGCCCGTGACCAGGGCCACCTTGCCCTTCAAACTGAACAGATCGAGCGCCTGGGTCATGCCTTCCCTTCTCCTTTCCCTCTTCCTGTCTCAGCAGGCCGGCCGCTATATTTTTCGGGCTAGGCCCAGGCCTGTATCATCTGCTCGGACGGGACCACGATCAGAATCCGCTCCAGGATGCGCAGCGCCGCCTCGTGCATCTCCTGGTCCGGCGAGGACACGCAGTCGCGAACGACCACCGTGTAAAACCCCCGGTTCACCGCGTCCCGCGCGCTGGAGGCCACCCCCATCTCCGTGGAAATCCCGACAAATAAAATCGTCCGCACCCCCCGGTTGTGCATCATGGCCTCGAAATGCGTGCCCACGAACATGCTGGCCGTGTGCTTGGGCAGCACCGCCTCCCCCGCCCCCGGAGCCACCGCCACGTGAATCTCCGCGGCCGGCGTGCCCGGCTCCATGAAGCGCGGCAGCTTGCCCGGGTCGTCCACGCCGAATCGCTTCATCATCATGTAGGTCCGGGAGGGCGACTCATACTCCGGCGCCAGCGGCGTGATCTTGGAATAGACCACCGGCACCCCGGCCTTGCGGGCCGCGGCCAGCAAGGCCGCGGTCTTGGCCAGAAAGGCCTCCCGGTTGAAAATCCGCTCCACCAGCGCGTTCTGGACGTCCCAGACGACCAGGGCCGTGTGGGCCGGGGCCACGATATCTTCGAAGCGCGTGAGAATTTTAGCCAGCGTCGGACCGCTCATGAGACGCCTCCTTTCAAGGGGGCCGGCCACGCCATAGTCCGCCGTCCGACAGGCTTACGGCCCCGAGCGTAGTCGAGGGGCCGCGGGCGGACGGAGGCGGGGCTGCTGGAAAAAGGGCCGAAGACGCGGACAGCGTCCCCGGCCCCTCGATCATGACGGGAAGGCCCAGCCGTTTCGGGCCTCCCCGTTTCGGTTAAGGATTACCGCCTCCGGATATAGACCGCCAGGCCCAGAAGGAGAACCAGAGCCAGGGCCATGAAGCCGCCGGCGGTGGGCACTCCCCCGACTGTCTTGATGAAGCAGCCGCTGCCGGCGCCTGTGCTGACTCCAGGCACGTTCGTGGGTTCGTCCGGCGGGTTGCCGCCCACGCCGGGCGCGCCTGGGTCTTTATACTGGCCGTTGAGGGAGAGATCTTCGTCATAGGGCGCGCCGTCGCACAGCGTGACCAGGATGTAGCCGCCCTTGCTCGGGTCACCCGGAACGTTGAACACGATCTGGATGGGGATAGACGCGTTCCCCTTCCAGGCTCCGGCCTGAACCTTAAACCAGGACAGACCGGCCTTGATGGTGCCGTTCGGGTTGATGAAGCTGTCCTCATTGTGCCAATCCAGGGCCCCATCGGGCACGTCGATTCTCAGGTCGGTGCACCCGCCCACGCGCATATTCAGGAGCGTAAAGCTCATGGCGCCGATGGGCAGCTTCACGGTGATGCCCTTCTGGGCATTGGCAATGGGCTGACGGATGGCGCCGGCGATGAGCACGCCGTTTTGCGTGGACAGGGTGACGGTGCCCTTGATGGGGTTGTCCAGGTCGTCGGCGATGCGCTTATTCGGGCTGGGGGTGTTCGGGTTGGCGAAGCTCAGGGCCATGAGCACCCAGGCCGTGCAGATCTGCTTGCCGGGGTCCAGATAGTGGTTCCCGTCCCAATAGTTCTGGACGTCGCGGCCGGCCGCGGTCTGCATCTTGTTGTCCACCAACTCGTTCTTCAGGTCCTGCACCCAGTTGTGGCCGTTGATCAGGGTGTTCGTGCCCACGGCCGCGGCCAAGCCCTTGGCCATGGCGAAAATGAAGTAATAATAAGAGTTCATGTTGCCGTACCCGATGGTGTTCGTCCAGGCGTTGTAGGCCGCGCCCCCGAACCAGGCCACCGCCTTGGCCACCATGGCATCGGTTTCGTGGCCGATCATGAACGAGGACCAGATGCCGCTCCCGGTCATGGGTCCGCCGGGGTAGAAGGAGGCCTCACCTTCATAATAAGAGAAAGCACCGTCCGTGCCGAGGGTGTGTCTACCTGCGGCCCAAGCCCTATCGTTCCAGTTCTCGCCTGGGGGATTGCTCCAACCGCTGCATCGCTGAATGAATTTCAGCAGCGGCGCCACCCAGGCCTGCCCGGCCACGGCAATGCCCCGGTACCCGGAGCCATAGAACATGCCCATGACCGCAAACTGGGTGTTGGACATGTCGGCCCAATCGTTTTTGTTGCCAGGATCGTATCCCCAACCGCCGTAGTATTCGTTGTTCACGTCAACGGTCTGATAGCCCGCCAAATAGTTCATGGCGTTCTCGACGATCGTCTTCACCGCGGGGGATGGATCGTTGTACAAGGCCAGGGCCATGATCGCCATGCCGGTCTGGTAGGTCGTGTCATAACTCTGGCTGTAGATGCCCCCGTTGCCCTGCACCTGGCTTTTGATATAGTTGATGCCGTCGATGATGTGCTGGTCGGTGCGGGGCACGCCGGTTTCCAGGAGCGCGGCCACGGCCGCCGCGGTCGCGAAAAGCACATGGGAGCTTTCATAACTATCCGTCCAGTACCCGCCGCCGGTGTAAGCGCCCCCTGGGCCATAGGTGGCCGGGGTCTGCTGGGCCTTGAGAAACGCTTGGCCCCCGGCCACGGCCGCGTCCACCTGCGCATCCGTCGCGGCCATGACGGCCGTACCGCTGAAAAGGATAAAACAGAACGCTAAAACCCCAATGGCCCCCCGCCATATGTTCCTCATGACCTGTCCTCCTCCGATGTCGTTTGCTGCATTGTCTTAATGTTTTTTAGCGAGCGGTCTCCCGAAGACCGCCAGGCCCAGAAGGAAAACCAAAGCCAGGGCCATGAAGCCGCCGGCGGTTGGCGTTCCGACTGTCTTGATGAAGCAGCCGCTGCCGGCGCCGGTGCCGACTCCAGGCACGTTCGTGGGTTCGTCCGGCGGGTTGCCGCCCACGCCGGGCGCGCCTGGGTCTTTATACTGGCCGTTGAGGGAGAGATCTTCGTCCCAGGGCGCGCCGTCGCACAGCGTGACCAGGATATACCCGCCCCTTTCCGGGTGACCAGGAACGTTGAACACGATCTGGATGGGGATAGACGCGTTCCCCTTCCAGGCTCCGGCCTGAATCTTGAACCAGGACAGACCGGCCTTGATGGTGCCGTTCGGGTTGATGAAGCTTTCCGGATCGTTCGGGTCCAGAGCCCCATCGGGCACGTCGATTCTCAGGTCGGTGCACCCGCCCACGCGCATATTCAGGAGCGTAAAGCTCATGGCGCCGATGGGCAGCTTCACGGTAATGCCCTTCTGGGCGTTGGCAACGGGCTGTCGGATGGCGCCGGCGATGAGCACACCATTTTCCGTGGACAGGGTGACGGTGCCCTTGATTTTGTTGTCCAGGTCGTCGGCGATGCGCTTATTCGGGCTGGGGGTGTTCGGGTTGGCGAAGCTCATGCACATCAGGACCCAGGAGGTGGCCATAATGTTGCCGTAGTCCATTTCCCAGAAATTCTGAGTCTCAGCCCGTCCGGCCACGGTCTGCATCGCGTGGTCCACTAGCCAGTCCTTCATGTCCTGCACCCAGTTGTGCCCGCCGATCAGGGTGCTCGTGCCCACGGCTGCGGCCAGGCCCTTGGCCAGGGCAAAAACATAATAGGCGTTAATATTCCAACTATACTGAGCGGCGAACCAGGCCACGGCCTTGGCGATCATGGGGTGAGTCTCCTGCCCGATCATGAACGCGCCCCAGATGCCGGCCCCGGTCACGCCATAAGTTATCCAGTCCTCGTCACTGGAGTAACTAAAACCGCCATTCGTTCCAGGGGTATTGTGGCCATTCGCCCAGGCCGCCGGGGAGTCATTCCAGGTTTCGCCCGCGGCCGCGTTGTACCAGTCACTGCACCGCTCGAGAAACTTCTTGAGCGGGGCCTTCCAGCCCTGCGGGGCCAAGGCCGGCCCCACGTATTGCGAACCGTAGAACATGCCCATGGCCCCAAACTGGGTGTTGGAAAGGTCCGCCCAGCCGTTGAAGTCACCGGGATCATACCCCCAGCCGCCCAAGTACACGCCCGAGGTATTCTGATAGCTCATCAAATGGTTCATGGCGTTCAGGGCGATCGTTTTCACCGCAGCCGCAGGATCGTTGTACAAGGCCAGGGCCATGAGCGCCATGCCGGTCTGATAGGTCGTGTCATAGCCCACATCGTAGATGCCGCCGTTGGCCTGCACCTGGCTTTTAATGAAGTTGATGCCGTCGATGATGTGCTGGTCGGTGCGGGGCACGCCGGTTTCCAGGAGCGCGGCCACGGCAGCCGCGGTTGAGAAGAGGCGATAGCTCGAGTACGAACTATCCGTCCAGTACCCGCCGCCGGTATAGTTGCCTCCGCTATAGGTGGCCGGAGTCTGCTGGGCTTTGAGAAAGGCCTGGCCACCGGCCACGGCCGCGTTTACCTGCGCATCCGTCGCGGCCATGGCCGCCGTACCGCTGAAAAGGATAAAACACATCACCAAAATCCCAATGGCCCCCCGCCATATGTTCCTCATGACCTGTCCTCCTCCGATGTCGTTCGTTGCATTATCTTAAGGTGCTTCGGCGAGCGGTCTCCGAAAACTGCTATCCGTGGTCTCCCAACCCACCCGGCCCTGCGCTCGCGGCCATTCCCCAGACGCCAACGCCAAAAAAGACCAGGGTCCCTTTTCGCGGCGCCGGGATTCGTGCCCCTCAGGCCGCTTTTTCTTGCTGGCGCTTTAAAAAACCGACTTCTTTCTTATCAAATATAGCAAACCCCGCGCGGTTATGCAATGAATTTTTCTCTTTGCTCGGAAAAGCCGCGGGATTCGGCCGATTTCCGGCCTCCCGTTATAACACTTTGAAAAAATTTAAAAAATGTCGGGAGCCTCTGTCCGTGCTTTAGCCTGGGAAACGGGCCTGAAGAAATGTGGACTGCCGCGGTGGATGGAAAAACTGGTTTTCAGAGAAGGCTCCTGGCCCCCTTTTCCTCCGCTGCCGGGGCGAGGCTGGTCTCGCCCGAAGCGCGGTCCAGGCTTGGACAGAGGGTTGCCATTTCCCCCCCGCTCTGCTACAAGAAGATAACACCGCGCTTTCCGGGAAAACCACAGCCATGAACATCGTCCGCTTCGAGCAGAACCCGATTATCCGGCCGGACATGGATGCCGGTCTGGGCGAAAACATCAACGGCCCTTCCCTGATCCGCGTCCCCGCCTGGGTCAAGAACCCCCTCGGCCGGTATTATCTCTACTTCGCCCACCACCAGGGCGATTTCATCCGGCTAGCCTATGCCGATCGGCTGGAAGGCCCCTGGCGCATCCACCCCCCGGGCGTCCTGGCGCTGGAGAACTCCCTTTTCGACGACCACATCGCCTCCCCGGACGTGCACATCCTCTCGAATTTAAAAGAAATTCGGATGTACTACCACGGCCGCTCGAAACCGACCTCAGAGCCCCGGCCCCAGTTCTCCCGCGCGGCCGTCTCCACAGACGGGCTGCACTTCAGCGCCCAAGCCCCGCGCCTGGGCAACGCCTATTTCCGGGCCTTCGCCTGGGACGGGATGACCTATGCCCTGTCCATGCCCGGTAAGTTCTATCGCTCGCCGGATGGGCTGACCGGTTTCGAGCGGGGGCCGGTGCTGTTCACGCGGGACATGCGGCACGCGGCGGTGAGGGTGCGGGAGGGCGTACTGGAGGTCTTTTACACCAATGCCGGGGACTGCCCGGAGTCCATCCTGCTGTCCTTCATCGAGCTCACGCCCGACTGGATGAAATGGACGGCCTCCCCGCCCCAGACGGTCCTCTGGCCCGAAGAGTCCTGCGAGGGCGTTGGACAACCCCTCGAACCCTCGGCGCGAGGCCCGGTTTACGGTCCGGCGCGCCAACTCCGCGACCCTTGTCTGTTCGAAGAAGAAGGCCGGACCTTTCTGCTATACGCCGTGGCCGGCGAAAGCGGGCTGGCCCTGGCCGAAATTCTGGAGGATGAACCCGAGGTTCAAGCCATGAAGGAGACAAGATGACAAAGCGAAAAAGCGGTCCGCTCTTGGACGACCGGGATTTTCCCATCAACCTCATCCGCCAGTCCATGATCCGCGGGTGCGGGGCGGACTTCGAGGAACTTCTTGGGAAACCCTTGATCGCCGTGGTCAACTCCCACACCGAGCTGAATCCCGGCCACATGCACCTCCGCTTCCTGGCGGAAAAGGTGAAGGAAGGCGTTCATGCCGCGGGTGGGGTGCCTTTCGAGTTCAACGTGCCCGCCCCCTGCGACGGCATGACCGAGGGCCATGAAGGCATGCGCTTTATTCTGCCCCAGCGGGAGCTGATCGCCGACATGGTCGAAACCCACGTGCGCAGCATGCTCTTCGACGGCCTGGTCCTTATCGCCAGTTGCGATAAGATCATTCCGGGCATGATCATGGCCGCGGCCCGCCTGGACCTGCCCACCATCTTCCTGACCGGCGGGCCCAGCGCCTTCGAGGCCCGGTTCGTGGCCGAAGTTCCGGGCGCGGACGAACGCCAGGTACGGCGCGCCGGCAACATCGTGGCCACCTGCGGCGCCTGCGACATCATGGGCACGGCCAACACCTTCCAGTGCCTGGCCGAGGTGCTCGGCCTGACCCTGCCCGGCACGGCCAACATCCCGGCCTTTCACACCGAGAAGCTGCACGCGGCGCGCCGGACCGGCAAGCGCATCGTGGCCATGGTCGAGGAGGAGCTGAACGCCCGGAAAATTCTGACCGCCGAGGCCATGGAAAACGCGGTGGCCATGGACCTGGCCATCGGCGGCTCGACCAACGCGGCCCTGCACCTGCCGGCCATCGCCCACGAGCTGGGACTCGAGCTGCCCCTGTCCCGCTTCAACGATCTCGGCCGCCGCGTCCCGACCCTGTTGGCCATCCGGCCCAACGGCCCTTACGGCATCATCGATCTGCACATGGCCGGCGGCATTCCGGCCGTGATGAAGGTCCTGGCCGACGACCTGCACCTCGAAGCCCTGAACGTCAGCGGAAAGCCCCTGCGCCAGATCGTGGCCGAGGCCCAGGTCCGCGACGAACGCGTCATCCCGCCCCGGGACCGGCCCCACCGGCCCGAGGGCGGCACCGTGGTCCTCTACGGAAACCTGGCACCGGACGGCGCGGTCATCAAGCAGTCCGCCGTGGCCCCGAACATGCTCGCCTTCACCGGCCGCGCCCGGGTTATGGACGGCGAGGCCCAGGCCCTGGCCGCCTTCCGGGAAAAAAGAGTGGGCGAGGACGAGGTCATCGTCATCCGCTACGAAGGCCCCAAGGGCGGACCGGGCATGCCCGAGACCCTGGCCGTGACCCTGGCCCTGCTCTCCTCCGGCCTCAGCCGCGTGGCCCTGGTCACCGACGGCCGCTTCTCCGGCGCCACCTCCGGTCCCTGCGTCGGCCACGTTTCGCCCGAGGCCTATGACGGCGGGCCCATCGCCGCGCTCAAGGACGGCGACGAGATCTCCATCGACATCCCCGGCCGCCGCATCGAGGTCCGCCTGAGCGACGCAGAAATCAAAAAACGTCTGTCAGGCTTCACGCCTCGGCCCAGCCCGGCTCCGGCCGGCTACATGCAGCGCTACATCAAGTCCGTAAGCTCCGCGGCTCTCGGCGCGGTGCTGACCTGAGGCCCTTGTAAAACTTCGGTTGCCGGCCGAACTCACCCACGGGCTTCCGGCTGGGGACGACCTCATGTGTCACCCGAAACGCCCGCCCGCTTTTGTCGCGCCATCTCCGCACGGGCGGGTGCCACGCATGGCCAACGAGCCGCCGCGGTATCCCCCGGGGACGTAGAGGCGGGGCCAGCCGCAGCGGCAAACGCGCGGGCTGGATTTCGCTGCGCGAAATCCAGCCCGGTTGCGGTTTTTGGGAGAGGGTTTGGGGGAACCTTTTTTGGCTAAAAAAGGTTCCCCAAAGATCACATGCAAAAAAGGCCGGGAGACGGATACGGATCGCGTCCCCGGCCTTTCGAAAAACGCGGGGAGGCTCGCAGCGTACGGGCCTCCCCGTTTTTATGTCTCGATCAGCGCCTCCTGGCAAGGACGGCCAAAATCGGCAGCAGCGCCAGGAACACAAGCGGCATCCCGCCTGCCCAGGGCCGACCGACCGTCTGGACGAAGCAGCCGCCTCCACCGCCGCCGCCACCGCCGCCCGTGGTCCCGGACTCCAAAGTCCCGGGCGGGGCCGGCGGTTTGTCCAGGCCGTCCGTAACCGCGCGCGGCAGCCGCATGCCGAGCTCCCGGGCCGCGGCTTCCACGGCCGGCACGAAGAGCTCGCAGTCGCTCAGGGTCACGTTCTTGATCCAGCCGCCCCCGCCGATACTCAGGGCCGCAGCCGCCTCATAGTCGACCAACGTGTTCGACCAGATCCAGAAGACCTGCTGGGTGATGGTGTTGCCCGCGTTGTTCAAATAGAACTCGTTGACCCCCTGCCGCACGATGAAGTTATTGATGATGTTGACGCCGAAGTTGAACGGGTTGCCGATCATGTTCCAACCCGGCTTGAGGGTGAACCAGTAGCCCTGCTGGAAGCCGGCGCTCCCCGGCGCGGCCGGCCCCTGGACCGTGGGCGTCTGGAAGCCCTCGAAACGCAGGGACTTGCCGTAGCGGAACAGGTACCAGGCGGCGACGCCCGGGACCATGGGCTGGTTGAAGCCGGGGTATTCCACGAAGGCCTGGGTGTTGGCGTTCCAGACGGCGATGCGCATCAGGGTCGTGTCATAGGCGCCGAGCTGCGGGCCGAGCAGGTCTGCGGGCAGGAGTTGGTTCGCCAGAAGCGGCACGGCCACGATGCGGTAGTCCGCCGCGACGGTACCCGCCGGCACGTTCAGCGTAACCACCTGGGGAACGTCCATATTCCCCGGTCCGGAGGGATCGACGATGATGCCGTTGGCCACGCCGTCCGCATCTTCCACGCCGCCGTCCGTCAATTGCACGGCCGCCTCGGTCCCGTCCGGGCTGACTACCACCTGGCCGGACAGGTCCAGCCAACCCGCGCCCAGGCTGTGCTTGAACCAACCGATGTTGGACGAGACCGGGGTGGAGAAGCCGAAGGTGATGACCGCGGCGCCGCCGACCGAGTTGGTCTTGATCACGGTATTGAACAGGCCGTAAGGCAGGTTGGTGGGCCGGCCGGTGTTGTCGGCGATGGTGTTCGGGTTGACGGGCGAAAGGCCGACGATGGCCCCGCCGCTGACCGACTTCACCGCGGCGGTCAGTCCGTTGGACGCCCGGAAGGGAATGGCCGGGGGAGCGAACCCGGTCAGGCCGTTGTCTTTGACCAGGACCTGCACGTCATCCGTGGCCACGAGGCCGCCGTCGTCGGTGATGGTCAGGCGGAAGGTCAAGGCGGTGTCGGACGCCACGCCCGGCGCCACAAAGGTCGGCGTGGGCGAAGCGGCGTTGGACAGCACCACGGCGGGCCCCGCGGTCTGGCTCCAGGCAAAGGTGGCGATGGCCCGGGCCGGGCTGTCCGAGGAGGCCGAGCCGTTAAGCTGCACGGTCGTCCCCTCGAAGACGATCTGGTCGGGTCCGGCGCTGGCGCTGGGCGTCGGGTTGTTGAAGGTCGCCGAGATGGTGTGGGCGGCAATGACGTTGTTGAAGGTGTAGCTCGACACCGCGCCGACCCCGACCGCGTCCACGATCACGTTCGAGATTACGTATCCCGTGGACGGGGTGACAAAGAAGGTCTGGGACGCGCCGAAGTCCATGATCACATTGCCCACGGGCGAGATGGAACCGCCCGCGCCGGCCGAGGCCGTGATGGTGTGTTGGTCGATGCCGAAGGTGGCCGCGATGGTCTGATCCGCGGTCACGTTGTTGAAGGTGTAGGAACTGGGGCTCCCCACCGACCCGCTGTTTACCAGAACGTCCACGATGTGGTAGTGCGCGGCTGGGGCGATATCGAACATCAGCGAGCCGCCGTGGTTTATCACCACGGGCCCGGAGGGCGCGATGGTTCCGCCCGGCCCGGCCGTCGCCGTGATCGTGTACGTGTCGATGGCAAAGATGGCGAAGATCGAGTGGTCAGCTGTCACTTGATAGAAATAGTAGCTGGTAATGGCGCCCTGGGAGACGCCGTCCACCAGCACATCCACGATGTGGTGGTTCGCGGCCGGGGTGATGAAGAAGGTCGGGCTGTTGTAGCCGAAATCTACGGTTTGAACCCCTAGCGGGGTAATCGTGCCGCCAGCAGTAGAGGTGGATGTGACGTTGAATGTGTTGATACTAAAGAAGGATTTGATAACGTGGTACGAGTCAACGTTGTAAAAAGTGTACTCAGTTACTGGCCCCACGGACTGGAGATCCACTGTTACGTCTGCGATCCGATAATGTTCATCCGGAACAATGGTGAAGGTCTTGAACCCGCCCGGGCTGGCATAAACCGTACATGTGGGCCAGATGTTTCCTCCCGTATTATCCCAGGCATCGATAGCGTAAGCCGTTCCAGAGATGGCCGAAAGCAATGACGCCTTGGGAGAACCCATCTTTCCAAAAACGAAATAGATATCCGGCTCTCCCGGAACTTGAATTGACCCGTTCAATTCCCCCCCTGGCGTCAGGGTCATATCGGTGCTCGATACGGGGATGGGGTCTCCACCCGACACATCCATAAGAGCGCCATTCATGCCGTTCGCGTCGATCTGAAGCAGGCCATACAAAAGGGTGTCGACGCCCCCGACGAAAGAGTACCACTCCCCTTGCAGATCGCTGGTTGCGAAAGAATTGCCGGCCTTGGTACTGACGTACAAATTCGTTGTGTGGGACGTTGTTTCTTCCGCTTCTATTATCCGATTAACGCCGTCATCAGCCATCTTTCCGGATATTACTTGGAAAGATATGCCGTTCGAAGTCGTCCAGGAGCCGGTTATGTTTCCGCTGCCGTCCAATGAAAGGCTGCCGCTAGTGACTGTACCGCTGTTGCCTCGGGAATCTGCCCAAATCCCACTCGTGAATTGACCGGAATTGCTTATATTTACTTTCGAGTATCCATAGGCATTGCCTCCAAATACGGTGTACCAAGTTCCGGCCAGTTCGCTGGTATTAAAATCGGTGCGGCCATATTTGACGAGAAACAGCGGGTTATGATCAGAAACTTCGCCAACCTTAGTAATTGCACCATAAACTCTTTTCTTAACCTGGTCCATTTTTCCGAAAGGAACCATAAAATAGGTCACATTCTCAAATTGGTCTTCTTTCCAGAATTGACCGCTTATTACTCCGTCTTCATCTATATTAAAATTTTGGGAAGGTCCGCCCACGAAAGTACCCGTAGTTCCATCAACATCGGTGTAACTACCTCCTGTCACATGTCCTAGGCTATCGATACTGATGGTTCCATGACTCCAAAGATCATTAAAATACCAAGTGCCCTCAAGATCATTGAGGCTGAAGGCACCGCCGCCCTTCAGGCCATACAACAGAGGCATGCCCGGCGGCTGGGCCTCTGCGCTTAACAAGAATCCAAAAGTTATTATGCAGATCAAGAAAAGTACTGCGAATCTAAAGATTTTCATCGGTACTCCTCCGCTGGTCAACTGTTTGGATTCCCTGAAACCCGCCTAAACGATGGATCCCTACGCTGAGTTGTGAACGGCCTCGATCTCGAGCGGCATATCGAATCGCCCGGGCCGCCGCGCGGACACCGGCACTCCCTGCTGCGCAACCCTGGCCCCGTCGCGCCTTGCCGATCGTCCCCAGGTTCCGCGTTCAAGGCGGGGGCGGCGCTGGGAGCGGCCGATCCCGCAACTACCTCTTCCGGCTGCGATTTATCGGCCGGGTTCAGCCGAGGCCGAGGCGCACCTCCATCCAAGTCCGTGATAATGGGGTCATTTAAGCACAACCAGGGAAAATTGCAACCAAAAACGCAAGGAGGAAATGATGAATGATGAATGATGAGTGATGAAGGCGGAGAAGGCCCACGGGGAAATGAGGCGCGGAACCCCCATTCATCATTCCGCATTCCGCATTCATCATTCTCTTCCTTGACACCCGCCGGGCCTGGGCCTATGATCCTGGCATCTCAGGGTTCTCAAGCAGTTCCGGGGGGTTGCTTTCCTCGCCCCTCTCCGCCGGGAGCCGAAGCATGGGCCTTTTCGACGACACCATCCGCGGCCTCAAGGACTGGCTGGCCGATCCCGCCCAGGCCGCCCAGGCGCGCCGGTTCCGCCCGGCCCTCCTCCCCTCCTCGGATCTTGCGGCCAGCGGCCGGTCCTCCTTTATCCTGGGCCAGGACACGCGCCTGGAGCTCGGCCATCCGGCGGCCGGGTCCTGCTCCGCCGCCCTGGCCACCCCGGACCCGCGGCTCGTCGAGGACGGCCTGGTCACCTTGATCGGCCCGGACATCCGAGAAACAAACGAAAGCCGGCTCCCCTTCGCCCAGATCGTTCTGGCCGCGCTCGAGGGCGAGAACCTGGATGAGGCCGCGCTCATGGAAGCCGCGTCGTTCATGGACCGGGCGGTCCACCTCCACGCCCAGGCCGACGGCTACATGGTCCGCAGCCTGCCCCACCTCATTTGGGCCCGGGTGAGCGAGGATGCCGCCCTGGCCGGCTTTTCCCTGGAGACGCTCGGCGGCCGGATCCTGGCCGTGCTTAAAGAACGGTGCCCGGGCATCTCCGGCGGCGAGGTCGTCCTGGTCACCCGCGGTCCGGAGGACGTTGCCCTTTTAAATCGTATCGTGGCCCCGGCCCGGGACAGGCTGCGTCAACTGGAGACCTACGCCCGCGGCCCGGACGGGGAGTATGAATGCACCAAGGAGCAGGACTGCGGCGTCTGTCCGGAGCAGGTGGTCTGCAACAACATCCGGGACGTCATCAAGCTCCGCAAGGGCGACCGGATCATCACCTTCGGCGAGGAGGTCACGGTATAGCGAGGTTAGGGGGTAGGTTGGGTTGAGCGAAGCGAAACCCAACATTTTTTTATTGGCGAGCATGGGTAGGGGCGGGTTTCAAACCCGCCCGAAATTGTTGGGTTTCGCAAGAGGCTTACGACGAGGCCCACCAAACACCAGCTTTGCCGGCAAGAACACCTTCCTGTTGCTTTACCCTCTTGTCCCTTCGGGACCCGGACGTTGTCCGGACCACCCGGGGTAGCTGCGGCAGAGAGATAAAATGGCGCAAGGACCCTGGAAAAAACTGCTGGCCGTGTGCGGCAAGGGCGGCAGCGGCAAGACCGCCCTGGTGGCCCTCATGACCAAACGCCTGATCCAGAACAGCCGGACCCGGCTGCTGGTCATCGACGCGGACCCGACCATGAACCTGGCCGGCGTGCTCGGCCTCCGGCCGGAGCGGACGGTGAACGACATCCGGGAACGGGTCATCCGGGAGGCGCGTACGGCCGGCCGGCCGGAAAAGGAGCAACTGGCCCGGTCCCTGGACTACCTGCTCTTCGAGGCCCTGATGGAGGCCGACCGGTTCTCTTTTCTGGTCATGGGGCGGCCGGAGTCTTTGGGGTGCTACTGCCCGGTCAACGATTTCCTGAGAGACGGCATCGAGACCCTGGCCAAGAGCTACGACGCCATCCTCATCGACGGCGAGGCCGGGGTGGAGCAGATCAACCGCCAGGTCATGCGCGGCGTGGACACGCTTCTCATCGTCTCGGATCTTTCCAGCCGAGGGCTTCAGACCGCGGCCTTGATCAAATCCGTGCTCGACGCCCATCCCGAGGTCTTCCGGGTCAGGCAGGCCGGCCTGGTCCTTAACCGCGTGAGCGACCCCCGGGTCCGAACCGCGGAAGCCGCAGCCCGCACCGGCCTCGAGCTCTTCGGCGTCCTGCCCGAGGACGAGGCCATCGCCCGCCTGGACATGGCCGGCGTCCCCCTGCTCGATCTGCCCGATGACACCCCGGCCTTCCTGGCCGTGGACCCCATCCTGGACCGCATCACCGCCCTAAAAGCCGAGATTTAGCTGTAGGTTGGGTTGAGCGCAGCGAAACCCAACGATTTTTTAACGGTCCTGCGAGCGCTTGCACGGGCGGGCTTTATCAACCCCGCCCCTACATGAGATTGCTTCGCTTCGCTCTAAGTGACAGGAAACCGCTGATCAACTGTAAGGAATTGTTGGGGCGCGACACTAGCCCTCAGCCCGGCCCCCGATCCCGGGCCAGCAGGGCCGCGCCATAGGCGCTTACAACCTGCGGGTCCAGGTCCGGCCGGATCAGCTCGACCTGAAGCTCGCGTTCGAGGTCCCGGACCACGCACAGGTTCTTGGCCACCCCGCCCACGAGCACCACCTCCCGGTTGAGGCTGATGCGCCGCACCAGCCCGGCCACCTTGCCGGCCACGGACAACGAAATGCCGGCGAAGATGTCCAGCCGGTCATGGCCCTCGTTCACGTGGGTGATGACCTCGCTTTCGGCGAACACGCCGCACTGGCTGGTGATGGACAGGGGCCGGGTCGAGCTGAGTGCGGCCCGGCTCAGCTCCTCGAGGGGCATCTCAAGGGCCTGAGCCATGACCTCCATGAACTTGCCGGTCCCGGCCGAGCACTTTTCGTTGGCCGTCGAGGCGGTCAGGCGGCCGTCGGAGTCGATGTTGAAGGCCCGGATGCTCTGCCCGCCGACGTCGATCACGGTCCGCACGGCCGGGTGAAGGGCGCGCACGGCCCGGTGCAGGCAGATGAGTTCGGCCGCTTCGCCGTGAGCAAAAGGGACCGCTTTCTTGCCGAAGCCAGTAGACTGGAAACCGGCGATCCGATCTTGTACCAAGCCGGCCTGCGCCAGGGCGCGAACAAAAACCTCGGCGGCAGCCTGCCGGGGCAGGCTCTTGTAGGGCAGCACCTCGGCCGCCAGAATATGGCCGTCCTCGATCAGAACGACCTTGGCCGAGATGGTTCCCAGGTCGCAGCCGGCGTAGATCATGACCCGCCGCCCTTTCCGGCCGCTGGCGCCGAGGCCCGGGTCCTGCGGGAGGCCCGCCTGGCCCGCTCGGCGGCGAACAGCGCCGCGCCCAGGGCGCCGACGATCTGGGGGTCCTGGTCGAAGGAGACAAAGGTCGCTCCCAGCATCTCCTCGAGGCAGGCGACCACGCCGCGGTTCTTGCACACCCCGCCCGAGATGGCCAGGTCCGGCCGGACGCCGATCCGGCCCACCAGCATCTTGACCCGGCGGGCCATGGCCTCGCAGATGCCGGCCGCGATGTCCGCCGGCCGCTGGTCTTCCATGAGGTAGTGCATGATCTCGAGTTCGGAGAAGATGCTGCACTGGCTGGTGATGGTGATGACCCGCTCCGCCTGGGCGGCCAGCGCGGCCAGCTCGCTGTAATGCACGCCCAGGTACTGGGACATCAGCTCGAGAGATCGTCCCGTGCCCGCGGCGCACTTGTCGTTCATGACGAAATCTTCCAGAAAGCCGCCCGCGTCCACGCGGATGGCCTTGCAGTCCTGGCCGCCGACGTCGATGACCGTGCGAACGCTGGGCACCAGCCAGTGCGCGCCCCGGCCGTGGCAGGAAATCTCGCTCATGTTGTGGTCGGCGAAGGAGATCGTCTCCCGGCCGTAGCCGGTGGAGACGGTGTAGCTGAGGTCGGAGTAAGACAGACCGGCCTGGGCCAAAGCCAGGTCCATCACCTCCCGGGCGGACTGGTCGGGCCTGGGCCTCACCCGGATGATCTCCGCCGCCAGAATCCGCCCGTCGTCCAGAAGAACCGCCTCGGCCGTCAGGGAGCCGACGTCGCAACCGGCCACGATCATGACGCCGCGATCCTCCTCTTGCCGAAGGCCTCGGGCGCCAAGGTCTCGAAAAACTCCGCGAGCTGCTCCTGGATGACCTCCATGGGCGTGATGCGGGAGTCCCAGCCGTCGCCTTCCATGCGCAGCGAGGGCACACCCAGCTCCTTCTGCACCCGGTCGGCCACGACCCGGAAGACGCCCCAGGCCTGCTTGCAGGCCGTGTGGCCGGAAAAGGCCAGGCAGTCCGCCTTGTATCGCTCGACGTAGTACAGAAGGTCCGAGACCCAGCCGCCGTGCAGATTGTGGCCGCCCTTGAGCTGCCGGGTCATGGGCAGGTTCATGTTGATGGCCGCCAGGCCGGAGAGCATGGTGTCCAGATTGGTCGTGTCGATGTAGGGGATGTGGTCCAGGAAAATGAGGACGTCCATGACGTAGGACACGCCCATCTCCTCCTGGAACCAGGAATAGAATGAGTTGTCGAAGTAAAATCCCGTATACATGAACATGAACCGCACCCGTTCCTCGGGCAGCACGTGCTTGCCCTGCCGGAAGCGGTCCAGGCAGCGGTCCAGCGCCGTCTCGTAGAAATCCACTGCGTCCTGGGTGCCCATGAGCGTCAGCTTGGTGGCCAAATGGTTCATGTTGAAATAATTGGGCACCGGGTTGGGCACATGCCGTTTCAGCTCGGTGATCTCCGAGGACAACTCGCTGGCCCGATTGCTCAGAGTGCAGATCTCCCGCAGCCGGTCCTCGTCCAATTTATGTCCCGAGACCTCCTCCAGGATCCCCGCCACCTCCCGGAACCCCCGCTCGTAATAGGCGAACGACCGCCGGTCGTGGTAGTAAGGTACGTCCACGAAGATGGTCGGGATGTCGAACTTCTCCCCCATGTACTCGAAGATCTTGGTGTTGGGGTCGCAGCCGCCCAGGGCCCCGTTCACCAAAAGGTCGGGCTTGGCCATGGCCCCGGCCTCGAGCAGGCCCACCACGGCCCGCTGGGCCGAACACATCGTCTCAGGCAGGCCCCGCTCGACCGACAGGTCCAGGTACGGGTGAATGCCCTCGGCCAGCGTCATGGTCATGGTGTCCAGTATCTCGACGCCCACCGGCACCATGTCCAGAGCGTAGAAAATCTCGGGCGAAAAATTGAAGGGGATGAAAACCACCTTCTTCCCCTGGTCCCTCGCCGTGACCACGCTCTCCCAGTACCGACCCATGCCCCGGTTGAACACCGCCGCCATCTTGCGGACGTCCGGGTCCTTGGCCATGGCCAAAAACGTCTTGCGCCGGCGCTCGCCCATGCCCTCCAGAAACGCCTTCACCGGCGCCGATTCGAAATCGATCACCTCGGGCAGATTGGCCCCCACCTTGAAAGTGGCCACCATACGCTCGATCGCGTCCTGCGCCTGCTGTGCCTGGGTCATGTCTTTCACCCGATCCTTTCCAAAAACGCCTGCACCCGGGTCCGCACCCGGCCGGCATCGGCCAGCGGACCATACTGCCTCTCGAGCTCGATGACCGGAATACCTTCCCGTTCGAGGGAAAGCCTGAGCAGGGCGTTGTCCGTGCCGTGCAGGTCGCAGAACTTGATGTGCTGCAGGATCACGCCGTCGGCCCGGGAACGCTCGACCTGGTCCAGGACGAACCCGAGCCGCCGCTTGAAGTCGCCGCTCATGCGGGGACAAGGCTCGTGCTCGTAGTACCGCCGGCAGAGGGCCTCCAGCGGATCGCCCTCCTCCTCGACCAGGTTCCAGACGCGCCGCGCGCCGATGCACAGGGCGTCCGAGACCACGACCGCGCCCAGGTCCTCGACGTTCTCGATGAACTCCGGGTCGTCCATCAAGCTGCCGGCCACGAACAGCCTGGGTTTACCGTCGCCGACGCCCGGCCGGGACCCGGCCCCTTCCAAGATTTCCTCGAGCAGCGGGTTGAAGGCCGCCTTGGGCATGGTCGTCGAGGCCGAGACGATGGTCAAAGCCTCGGCGCCGCTGAAGGGCGGGTCGTCCGCGGTCCTGAGGTCGTAGAGCCGACGGAGCAGCCGCCGCGTGCGGTTGTGCTCGATGATGGCCTCGCGGAGCTTGTCCTCGCCCAGACGGAGGCCGAAGCGCTGTTCGAGGGCCTCCCGCAGCCGCGCGACCTCCTCCTTGAACCAGACAAACCCGTCGGGAAAGATGCGGTGCGGCACCGGCAGAAGATACATGAACGGCAGCGCCGCGGTCTCATGCACGGACCAGTTTTCATAGCCGCGCCGGATGTGGTCGCAGCCGTTGACAAAGACCGCCCCGTCCAGAAACTCGTACCGGCCTGTGAGGCCCGCCTCCAGGCAGCAGCGGGCGAAAGTGCAGTTGACCCGCGACAGATACGAGTCCGCGCGCGAGGTGTCGGCGACGCCCCGCCCGCTGAGCCGCACGGGCAGGATATCCATGGCGGCCAGCATCTCCTCGGGCAGGTAGCTGCAGACGTATCCGATCACGCGCCTTCCCTGATCCTGCCACTCGCGGACATAGCTGCTGGGAAGCGACGCGGAGACCTCGACCAGCTTTTCGAACGCTCCCATGATGCCTCCTCCTGAAGAACGCGTTGGCGGGTCCACACCCCGGCGGACGGCTGAACCCCGCCTGCCTGCTGTACATGGTGGCCCAAGAAACGCGGCTGCTCTTCGCCCCTTGCCTATGGCGTGTCATCAGGAGAAAAGAAAGACCGGCGAATGTCAAGAAAAAAAACAAATAAGAAAAACCCGGACCCCTGCGCTGGCCTGGATAAAAGACGTGACGGACGAATCGGCCCGAGCGTAAAAAAGGCGGAGCCAACCCGGGCTTCAGCACGCTCCCGCGGAGATATGATTAAGATAAAAAATGAAATTGGAACGCCGGCCGGGTTGTGCTATGGTAAATCGCATTCCCAACAGTGATTGGCGGCGGCTCAAATTAAGAGACGGCTGAAGCGCGGGGCGGCGCGGCCGCACCCGGCGGAACAAGGAGGAAGCCCATGGACTACTTCAAGCTGATCGTGAGCGACGAACAGAAGATGATCGTGGACGTGATCCGACGGTTCGTGGACCAGGAGATCATGCCGGTGCGGGACCAGATCGACGACGACCTGGACCACGTGATCATCAACAAGATCCTGGGAAAACTCTCGGCCCTGGGCGTTTTCCGGGCAGCGGCCCGGGACGAGACGGCCGAGGGGGCCGCGCCCATGAACATGGTCATGTCCTGCGCGGTGATCGAGGAGTTTGCCCGCGGCGACGTGGGCATCGGCATCGTGGCCGGCATCAACGGCTGGGCCATGGCCGCGGCCGCTGCCAGCGGGAACAAGGAGGTCCTCGGCCTGTTCCAGAAGATGTCCGACGAAAAGTCCCCATGCCTGGCATGTTTTGCCATGACCGAGCCGGCGAGCGGCTGCGACGTGGAGAACCTGCCCGAGCTCCACGGCCGCACCATCGCCACGCGGGCCGTGCGGGACGGGGACTCGTGGGTCATCAACGGCGCCAAGCGGTTTCCTTCGAGTGCCGGGGTGGCCTCCATTTATTGCGTGGTCTGTCAGACCGATCCGGCGCAGGGGGAAAAAGGGGTGGCCCTGATCTACGTGCCGGCCGACGCCGAGGGGCTCAGCTTCGGCAAGTTCGAGAAAAAAGCCGGCATGCAGGCCGACCGGAACTGCGACATCTACTTCGACCGCGTGCGCGTCCCGCTTTCCTACCGCGCCAGCGGCCCGGACAGCCCGCCGGGCACGGACGCGGTCCTCCTGGCCCGCAACCTGACCATCGGCCGCGTGGTGAGCGCGGCCGCGGCCGTGGGCTGCACACGAGGGGTCTGGGAGGAGGTGCTGCGGTACACCGGCGAGCGGGTTGTGGCCGGCAAGCTCATCCGCGAGCATTCCATCGCCGCCGGCATCCTGGCCGACATCATCACCGGCATCGAAACCGCCCGGGCCTATTGCATGCAAGTGGCATACATGCTTGGCCAGCCGGAGATTTATGGCGAGGTGCACGGGGCTGCGGCCCTCAGCCGGGCCAGCATGGCCAAGAACTACGCCTGCGACATGGCCAACACCCAGATCGGCCGGGCCATGGAGCTGATGGCCTCCTACGGCTACATCCGGGACTATCACGTGGAAAAATACTGGCGGGACGTGAAGGAGGTCCAACTCTGGCTGGGCGGCAAGCAGCTCGGCCAATTCGACGCCGTGCGCGGTTTCTATCCATACCAGGTGACCTAAAGGAAAAACCCTCCGCCCCAAAGACCCGCCTCCCGGCGGAGGGGACCGGCGCGACCGCCGTTTCGTTCGTCCGCCACGAGCGCGGCCCGGTCGCCGGCGACCCTGGCCCTCGTTTTTATGGATCCGCGCATGACCGCTTTCCCAAGGAACACCGCCCGCCCCCGCCTCTTCTACGGCTGGTGGATCGTCATCGCCGCCAGCCTGCTCGGGCTCCTGTCCAGCTCGGCCCGGTTCTCCTTCACCATGTTCTTCCCCAGGCTCCTGGACGACCTGGGCTGGACCCGGACCGGGTTGTCCTTCGGGTTCACCCTGAGCTGGTGGGCCTCCTCCCTGACCTCCCTGGCCATCGGCTTCGTGGTGGACCGCTACGGCCCCAGGCTGGTCATGGTCCTGGGCGGGTTCCTGACCCTGATCGGGCTGATCCTGGCCTCCCGCATGACCACGCCCTGGGAGTTCTATCTGTCCTACGGATTGGTCCTGGCCGTCGGCGGCGGACTGGCGCACGGCGTCCCGGCCACGGCCACGGCCCGCAAGTTCTTCACCCGCAAGGCCGGCCTGGCCGTAGCCGTCTCCTCGGTCGGCGGCGGCATGGGCCTGGGCGCCATCGCCCTGGTCTCGCCGGCCCTGCTTAGGGCCTACGACTGGCGCGGCAGTTGGTTTTACCTGGGCCTGGTACTGGGCGCGGCCATCATGCTCGTGGCCGGCCTGATCATGCGCAAGGACCCCGAGTCCATGGGGCTGCTGCCGGACGGCGACCTGCCCCTGCCCGAGCCGCCGGACGGGGAACGGCCCGTCGTGGTGATCGGACCCGCGGCCCCGGCGGCCAGCTGGAGCGTGGGCGAGGCGCTGCGCACCCGGACCTACTGGTACCTGGTCGTGGGCAACGCCCTGATCAGCGTGCCGCTCATGTCCGGCCTGACGCACATGGCCAACTGGGGGGTGGACATCTGCCGCCTGACGAACGTCCCGGTGGACCAGGGCATGGAGACGATCAAGATCGCCGTGTTCTCCTCCGCCATTTCTGCGGTCCTGGGCGCGCTCATCGGCGGACCCCTGTCCGACCGCATCGGCCGCAAGCCGGTCTTTCTGATCAGCTTCGTCCTTTACAGCTCGGCGCTTTTTTACTGCTTCCTGGTCTCGGCCATCATCCCCTCGCTTATGGGGGTGATCCTTTCGGGCATTGCGGCCGGGTTTTTTTACGGGCTGGGCATGGGGCTGTGGACGGCCTATCTCGGGGACCTGTTCGGCCGCGCCTCGCTGGGCTCGCTGGCCGGGCTGCTCTCATTTGTTGGCGGGGTGATTGGCGGCGGGGGGCCGGTGATCTACGGTCTCATCCGCGACAGGATGGGTTCTTACGCGCCGGCCTGGGGGTTTGGCACGGTCCTGGCCGTCGTCACGCTGATCCTGATGGCCTGCACCCGGCCGGCGGTCCAGCGACCGCGGGCGGACGCGAAAAGCCTTTGAGGGAAGCGCAGCCTACCCTTCCGCTCCAGGTCCGGACGCATGCCACCAGCGCTTGAGCGCGGCCACGATGTGTCCGTCGAAAGCGGTGCCCACGCCCTGGTCCAGGATCTCGAAGGCCTGGGCCGGGGACATGGCCTTGCGGTAGTGGCGGTCCGCGGTCAGGGCGTCGAAGACGTCGGCCACGGCCAGGATACGGGCCATGAAGGGAATTTCTCCGCCCTTGAGCCCCTGCTGATAGCCGGTCCCGTCCAGCCGCTCGTGGTGGCTGGAGGCGATCAAGGGCACGTTCCGGTAGCGCGGGATGAAATACATCTTCTCGAGGATGCTGCGGGTGTTGGCCACGTGCTCCTTGATGTGCTCGAACTCCTCGGGCGTCAATCGGCCGGGTTTTTTGAGGATGCGGTCGTCCGTGCCCAGTTTGCCGTAATCGTGCAGCATGGCCGCCACGCTCAAGATGTCGACCTCGGTCTCGCCGAACCCCAGCTCCCGGGCGATGGCCGTGGCGTACCGGGTCACCTGGTGGGAATGCCCCAAAGTCATGGGGTCCTTGGCGTCGATCGAGGCGGCCAGCACCTCGACCACGCTCCTGAACTGCCGCCGCTGCTCGCTGAAGAGCATGGCGTTCTCGAGAAAAATCGAGACCTGGTAGGACAGGTCCCGCAGAAAGTCCGCGTCCTCCTGGGTGAAGGTGCCGTCGATCTTGTTGATGGCCTCGAGGACGCCCATGATCTCGCCCACCTGGTTATGCAAGGGAACGCAGAGAAGGCAGCGCGTGCGGTAGCCGGTGTTTTGGTCCGCGGTGCGGTCGAAGCGGGGATCATGCTGCGCGTCCGCGATGTTCAGCTCCCGGCCGGTCACGGCCACCAGGCCGGCAACGCCCAGGTTCAGGCTGAGATCGATCTGGCGGCCGCCCAGCCCCTCGGCCACGATCGAGGAGAGCGTGCCGGTCTCCCGGTCCAGCCGGAAGACCGTGCCCCGGTCGCAATCCAACCGGCGGCGCAGGTCGCCGATGAGCGCCGCAGCCCGCTCCAGCGGGATGCCTTGCCCCAACGCCGTGAACCGCTCGGCCGTCTCCAGGGCCGTGCTCTCGTCCTCCGGAGCGAACAGGCCCGTGGTCTTGTTCATCAGCTCCAGCGCGCCGATGACTTCGCCGGCCCCGTTATGAAACGGGACGCACAGCACGCTTTCCGTGCGAAAGCCGGTGACCTGGTCCACGCTCGAATTGAACCGCGGGTCCTCGTAGGCGTTGGGCACGTTGACCGGCCGGCCGGTCAGGGCGCACAGACCCACCAGGCCCATCTTCAGCTTGAGGGTCAGCCGCTGGTCTTCCAGACCCTCGGCGAATTTTGTCCAGAGCTCCATGCGGTCCCAGTCGATGAGGAACAAGGTGCTGCGGTCGGCCTTGAGGGACCTCGAGGTCTCGGTCATAACGATGGGGATCAGCCGGTCGATGTCCCGCTCCCCGGCCAGGACCGCGCCGATGTCCCGAAACTGCTTCAGCCGCATGTTTTCGGCCAGGAGCCGCTGAAGGTCCGCGTCCTTTTCGGCCGTGGGCTCGGTCATGTCCTTCCCTCCCGCCGCCTCCCGACCCCAGGCGGCAAAATTCCCGGGCCGGCGCCGGTCGGGGGCCGGCGGCTATTCGATGGCGTGGAGCATGCCGTCTTTGGTGCGGACGAAAATCAGGCCCGCGCCGAACACGGGGCCGGCCATTACCGGGGCGCCGAGATCGAGCTGCCACGCCAGTTGCCCGGTTTGGCGCTCCAGGGCGTACAACCGGCCGTCCTCGGCGCCGAAGTAGACGCGGTCGCCCACCACCAGGGGGGATTCCAGGATCGGGCTGCGGATGCGAAACCGCCACAGCGGCTTGGCCCGGGCGGCCTCGCAGGCATAGAAGATGCCGAGCCGGTCCCCCATGTAGAAGGCCTCGGGCGTAACCGCCGGCGGGGAGACGAAGCCCAGCCTGGGATATTTGGGGTTGAAGCGCCAGGCGGCGCCGGCCTGGGTCGGGGGAGTGGGCACGGGCAGCCGCCACAGCCAGAACTGGATCCACAGCCAGGTCATCTGGAACTGCCCGGGCCACTCCCGGGCGCCGTGGCGGATGGTGTAGAGCCGTCCATCGCGGGCCGTGAAATAGACCAGGCCGTCGGCCACGACCGGGGACTCGACGATGTCCTGGGCCATGCGGAACATGAGCCGGCGCGCGCCGGTCCGCGCGCTCAGGCTGTGCAGGTTCCGGTTGTCGGCGGCGGCGTAAACGATGCCGTCCTGAACCGCGGGCGCGCTCAGCGCGCGGCCCCCGATCCAAGTCCGCCACAGCACTCGACCGGTCTCCGCGTCCAGGCAATAGAGGAACTCGTCCCCGGACCCGATGAACAACCGGCCGTCCTTAACCACGGCCGAGCTGAAAACGAAATTCTCGGTCTGAAACTCCCAGGCCGGCCGGCCGCTCATGCGGTCCAGGGCGATGATGCGGCCGTCGAGCAGGCCAAGGTAAAGCCGGGAGCCGGCCACGACCGGCGAGGCGTGCACCGGACCCGTGGTCTTGGATTCCCAAAGCTGCCTGCCGGTGGCCGCCTCGAGGGCCAGAACGCGAAAGTGCGCGCCCACGTATAGGACCCCGTCCACCACGGCCGGACTGGAAAAGGTGGGCGGGCCGAGGGACAAGGACCAGCGGACCCGGCCGACGGGCAGGGCCTTCTCGGGTACGTAGCGGACATGGGCCGAGGTGAGTCCGAATTCGGCCCAGGTGCCCGGGCCGATCGGGGCGCTGAGGCGCGTGGACGGAAGTTTAAAAAAATTCAGCGGGTTGGGGATGAAGGGGTGGAATTCGTAGCCGAGATAGCCCAGGACCAGGGCCAGCAGAATCCCGATGAGCAGGGCCCGCATCCGCCACGGCGAGCGGGGCTGCGCCGTCCCGGACCTCCACCACCACTGCGCTGCATAGAAGTGGCACCTCTGGCAATAGTGCTGCGGCCGGTCATAGGTCAGCCCGCAGTTTGGGCAGACGATAAAGGAATACTTGTCCCGTTCGTCCGGGACCGTCTCGGGCCGCGCACGACCCCACAGGCGGCGCAAACCGAAGCTCATGGGCGCGCCTCCGGCCGGGCAGGGTCGCCGGCGCTTTTCGTCGGAACCGAACGCCTAGTCATCACCTTCCACATAGCGCCCCCGCATCATCGAGACCCAAGACCTGAGCGTCAGCCGCTGGCGGCTGCGCGCCGCCTCCCGGCCGCTTTCCCAGAGCTTGGGGTCGAAGCCCTCGGGCCGGGCCTGGGAAAGGCGCGTCTCCTCCCAGTGCGCCAGGCTGTGATAGCCGGTGATGAGGATGACCTCCTGGGGATCGGTGGCGGCCACCGGCGTCCACAAGCCCAGCACCGCGCAGCCGTGGGACTCGAAACGGGGCCAGACCCCGTTCTCCGATAGATCGGCCACCTCGTCCAGATCGTGGTGGCGAATGAAAAATCGGCGATAGCCGTAAAGCGGCCGGCGGTCCTCCCGCGGCACCGGACGCTTGGGCCTGGAGGTGATGGGCCGAAGCAGCCGCACGGTTTCCTCTTCCACCAAATCGTACAGCCGGTCCGGCAGGCCGACCGCCTGGGCGGCCTGCCACGAGGAAAAATCGGGGAAGGCCGTCAAAGTCCGCAAATCCTGCGCCGGCTCGCCCATGTGGCCGCAGAGCCGGCAAAGCACCTTTCCGCCGTGCTCCTTATGGCCGGGCCAGAGGATTTCGCGGCAGAGCGCCTCGTACTCCTTGAACGCGTCCCTCTGGATAACCGTCCTCCGCTCCTCGTACAGATAGGGATGGGTCTGCATACAACGCCCCCCTTCGGGCAATCGAACCGACCGCCGGCGCGCCCCGGCCGAAGAAACCGTCCGGAATCGTTTCGCCGGTATATGGCGGCCAGGCCGAGGAAAACGACTATATCACAAATCGTCCGGGGTGCCCATCCCTGCCGGTCCGGTCCGACTTGGCTTGACATGAGGCTTGGTCTTGGGTAGGCTGCCGCTTGTGAGAGTTTTCCCGAGCTCGCAGACGGTAAGGCTGAGCCGAAAGGCGCAGATCGTTTCCATATACCGCAATGCGCTGGGTTCGAAGCCGGATGTTTCCGACCTCTGCGCCCAGGCAGAGGCCAAGCCTGGAGTCCTTCCTGATCCAGGACTTCGTCCGGAATCCAAAACCATCCCCCGCCTTCATCAAGACCTTCGCCGGCTGGAGGCCGCGGACGTCCTGGCCCATGCTGGCCAGGCGGTCCAGGCCGCGTTCCCGGGCCCGCTCCCTTCGGGGCGCCCCGGCCGGTTTCGGTTTGGTTAAACCCCGCGCCTAAGGAGGTAAAGGGAGAAAAAGAAAAACGAATTCGGGTCGGAGACTGTCAATAGGCCTAGAGAGAATACAGACTTACTTTTCTTCCAATGGTTTAGGAGGTAGTATTCATGAGTTCACAACCGTCGAGTTCGGGATCGGCGCGGGGCTGGGTGGTGGCCTTGTCCGGGACCGGCATCAACCTGGCTCTGGGAGTCCTTTACACCTGGAGCGTCATTTCCAAGAGCATTCCCAAGGAGTGGAACTGGTCCGAGGCAGGCAGGGCCTGGCCCTACACCATTGCCTGCCTGGTGTTCGCCTTCATGATGGTGCCGGCGGGCAAGCTCCAGGACAAATTCGGGCCGAGGATCGTGGCCAGCATCGGAGGCGTGCTCACCGGCCTCGGCTTGATCCTTACCAGTGGCTTCACCAATGTCACCATGTTCATTGTGGGTTTCGGGATTCTGGCCGGCTCCGGCTTCGGCTTCGGCTATGCCTCGGCCACCCCACCGGCGGTCAAATGGTTCCCGCCGGCCAAGACCGGCATGATCGCCGGCATCGTCGTTGCCGGCTTCGGGCTGGCCTCGGTCTACATCTCGCCCCTGGCCACCTTCCTGATCAGGAGGTTCGGCGTCCAGTCCACCATGCTCATCCTGGGCATCGCCTTCCTCGTCGTGGTGGTGGCTCTCTCCCAGTTGCTCGTCAACCCGTCTGCGACTCACCAGGCCGCGACCGCCAAGGCCGGCGGAGCCCCGGCGACCCGCGACTTCACCGGGTCTGAAATGCTTAAAACCCGGCGCTTTTATATCCTCTGGATCATGTACGCCTTCAACGCCGGCGCCGGCCTCATGATCATCGGCAAGCTGGCCAAGCTGGTGGAGGTCCAAACCGCGTCCCAGGCCGGCTTCGTCCTGGTCGCCCTGCTGGCCATCGGCAACGCCGGCGGACGGCTCCTGGCCGGGACCCTGTCGGACAAGCTCGGCCGAATCCGGGTCCTCCGGTTTTTCACCGCGTTCCAGGCCGTGCTCATGTTTGTCACTCCCTCCATGAGCAATCTGTACGTGCTTGTCGTCTTCTCGATGTGCATCGGCATGAACTACGGTTCCAACATGTCCCTCTTCCCGACCATCACCAAGGAGTCGTTTGGGATTAAGAACCTGGGTGTCAACTATGGGCTCGTTTTCACCGCCTGGGGCGTGGGTTCGCTCATGGCCCTGATCGCGGGCCGAATTTACGACAGTTACGGCAAGTTCGATTACGCCCTCTACATCGCGGGCTGCTTGCTGATCGTGACGCTCCTGTTGTCCGCGCTTTACAACTACCTCGAGGCCAAGAGAATGGCGGAAGGAGCGATAAAAGAAGGCGTCGCGGCCTGAAACAGTCGGGCGGAAGCAGGACTGAGCCGGCCGGGGCCTGGGCCGTGCGTCCCGGATTCCGGCCTATGCCTGAATGACGACGGTCTAGTCTTGCACGCAAAAAAAACTGCGCGGGCCGGAAAGAGCGGAGCTCTGCCCGGCCCGCATGTTGAAGTTTTTAGGAAGGAGTTTGAGGAAACCCTTTTTCCCCAAAAAGGGTTCCCTCAATTCATATTCCGGCTTTATGCGGCTTCGGGCGACGTCACGCCCCAAGCGTGATCGCCCCTACATTTCCTACGTCGTCCCTGCCGCAAAACCTCACAGCCGGCTGGCCCCGCCCAGGGCCAGGGTCTCGTTCACCCCGTCCTCGATCAGGGCCGCCCGGGCGTCGCGGAAGATTTTCTCGATGACGTACTCCTTGGTCAGGCCGTTCCCGCCGAAAATCTGGATGGCCTGGCTGGCCGTGCGGAAAGCGGTCTCGGTGCCGAAAATCTTCGAGGCGATGGCGTACTCGAGGGCCGGCGGCTGCATGGCCTTCGCCAGGCTGCTGTTATAGATCATGGACCGCCGGGACAGGGACCGCGAGGCCTCGACGGCCGTGAACATCTCGAACAGCTTGAGCTTGATGTTCTGGTGCCCGATGATGGGCCGGCCGCCCTGGATGCGCTGCCGGGCGTAGCCAAGAGCCTCGTCGTAAGCCGAGTGCGCGCAGCCGGTGAAGCAGACGCCCATCCAGCCGTTGGCGCCGGTGAGCTGCACGTCGATCATGAACTTGTACATGTTCGGATCGGATACGACCATCATGGACTTGGGGATGCGCACGTTGTCGAAGAAGATTTCGCCCTGGTTCAGGTCGCGTTGCCCGATTTTATCCAGGGGTTTTCCCCGGCTGACGCCGGGCAGGTTGAGGGGCAGGACCGCGATACCGCCGGCGCCCGGACCCTTGGCCGGGTCCAAATTCACGAACAGGGCGGCGTGGGTGGCCACGGTGCCCATGCTGACCCAGGCCGCCTTCTGGCCGTTGATGACGTACTCGTCGCCGCTGAGCACGGCCCTGACCTGGGGAGAGCAGGCCGGGTTGCCGGCCATCTCGTCGTCCAGGAGCAGCCAGTCCGAGCCGTGGTCCGGTTCGGTGATGGCCCAGCAGCCGGTCATCTTGGCCTCGTGGTCTTCGCAAAAGGCCTTGGTCCAGCCCTGGACGGCCGGGTCCGGCGAGAGCAAGGCGTAATTGAAAGGCGTGGTGCAGACCCCCCAGGCCACGGCCAGGCCGGGCGAGGCATAGCCCATGGCCTCGGTGACCAGGGCCACGGACATCGGGTCCAGCTCCATGCCGCCCACCAGTTGGGGGAAGGCCATGCGCTGGTAGCCCAGCTCGTATGTCTTTTTAAGCACGTCCCAGAAGATGGACCCCTTGGCCACCACGTCCTCGGGCCGGGGCATCTTGTCCAGGGCGATGGCGGCCGGCCGCCAGACGTCCATGAAAAACTTCCGGGACGAATCCCGAAGGGCCTTCTGCTCGTCGGTCAAATCAAGGTTCAGTTCGGCCATGCCCATGATATCCTCCTCATTATTGGGTTTTCGCTCGATCAAAGTCGCCGGCCGGCTCGGTCTCCATCACCCGGGGAGACCGAGCAGACGCAGCCGGCTCAGCCCGCCTTCGCAAACCTGGACTTGAACCACGGGTCCTTGGCAAACGAAATCCAGAATACGCAGCTCGCGCAGAAAAGGCCGGCGCAGAATATCCACGCCGGCCAGCTCAGCCGCTCCACCACTTGAGGAAGAACGAGCGTGGTAGTAACGCCTTGTAGCATCAGGGCTATGCCGGCCATGCCAAAGGCCCGTCCCACGCCATAGGGACTCACCGCTTCCGTGTTTTCCGCCATGATGGCGCACCAGTTGCAGTAGAAGCAGCCGAAGAGGATGCCGATGGGCAGGAGCAGATACATGAGCGTTCCCGGGCTGGTGCCCTTGGGCATCAAAGCCAGAACGATGATCAGGACCCCGTTTAGCCCGGCGAAAATGGACAGCAGCAGCTTGCGTATCCCGGTTCGATCCGAAATCCAGCCGGAGATGAAGGCGGCCAACCCGCCGGCCACAAAGACGAAGGTGGAAAATTTGGCCGCGCGGCCAGGCTCGATGCCGTGATACTGCGTGAGAAACGTGGGCAGGTAACCCGTAAACGTGCCGTAGGTTACCCCGAAGAAGAACAGACAGACAGCGATCATCCAGATGTGGAATGTCCTATAGACGATCCGGCCGGAGATGGCATCTATTTCCGTGGGCCGAAACCCCATCGCCTTCGCCTCCGCCTCGATTGCCTCTTCTCGACTGGCGATGACCAGACCGCGGATGCGGGCGGACAGGTCCCGATAGAAGAATAAAATGAAGGCGGTGATGAAGAGGGCGATCACCAGACCGATCCACATCTGGGCGCGCCATCCTGGCCAGCGGTGGATGGTGAGCGCGCCCACGCCCAGGGTCATGAAGGAGCCGGCGGCCCAGGCCAGGGTGATGAAGGCATAGGCCAAGGCGCGGCCGGTTTGCGGGATGACGTCCCGAATGGCCGCGTTGACGGCTGCGGACATGCCCATGATCACAAAGGCGCCGAAGGTGTTCAGCACGAAGTACACGGTCACGTTCCGGGCCGAGGCCAGACCGGCCAGAAAAAGAAGGTAAATGGCCATGGGCCAGATAATGGCCACCCTGCGGCCATAGCGGTCCGCGATTCCGCCCAGTATGTAGGCCCCGAGGCCTGAGGCTGCGACGCCCGGCAGATGATACAGCCCACTTTGTCTCAACGTGATGTTGAAGTCTTTCAGAAAGTAAACCAGAACCGGCGCCAGGCGCCCTCTTTCGAACTGTTCCGTGGCCCAGGCGATGGTGATGATCGCCACCAGCCACCACCGCAAGGCCCCGGTGGGAAAATAATCCAGCTCCCTGTCCTTCAGGTAGCTTAAAAATCCTCGCTTGCGACTTCTAACCGCCTCGATCGCACCGTTTTGTATAGCCATTGCTTCTTCCCGTTCTTGCAAAGCCAGATCGAACCCATGTCGAGCAGGAACATGTTCCACGTCAGCCGCGCCGCCCCGCCCCTGGGCCGGCGACCTTTCCGCGTCAAGATTTGGACAGGATCGATAGCCATCGACGAACCTGAAAACGGCCATAGGCCGAACCCTGAAGCACCACCTCCTTGCTTCTTTTTTTTGCTATCGCCGCGGGAGGAACCCTCCTCTCCGGCCTTCTCAAGCCACCTCTTCTGCCTTCAAAACCGATGCGATACCGTTCGGTGTTTCACTCGCGTTCATGCCGTCTCCCGGCCTAGGCGGGATACGTCGCACCACTTCAGGCCGGCCTACAGATCGAGGTCCTCGGGCGAGTCCGCCGTCCGGGCCTTTTCCACCACCTCGTCGAAGCCGGAGCCCAGGTCCGCGCCGAGTTCCCGGGCGCGCTTCTTGGCCCACAGCCCGATGTTGCGGCGGTCCTTGTAAAAGGCATCCGGCTGCGGTGCGCGCGCGTCAAACTCCTTGAGGCGCTGGCTCTCGGTTTTATGCAGCGCAAAGCGGGACAGAACCCGGGTCAGGCGGCCCCCGCCGCAGTGCGTGCACCGGACGGCCGCTTCCTCCTCTTTCTTGAGGATTAAGGCGCTGGTGATCCGGCTGCAAGACCGGCACTCATACTCGTAAATGGGCATAAGAACCCTGCGTGCGTTCCCGCCCGCGGGCGGCCTACATCTTCTCCAGAATATGAATGGTCATGGCCGCCTCGCCGTTGCCCAAGGTGCCGCCGCCGTTTTCGGTCATGGCGATCCGCGGGTCCTTGACCTGACGCGGCCCTGCCTCCCAGCGCAGTTGGGTCACCAACTCGTAAATCTGGGCCAGACCCGAGGCGCCGATGGGATGGCCTCGGGAGATCAACCCGCCGCTGGGGTTGACCGGGATGCGGCCGGTCAGGGCCGTGGCGCCGCTCTCGGCCAGAGCGCCGCCCTCCCCGGCCGGGCAGAAACCCAGGGCCTCCATCTGGGAAATCTCTCCGAAGGCCGTGGCGTCGTGCACTTCCATGACCTGCACGTCCGTGGGGCCCAGCCCGGCAATCTCATAGGCCTGCTTGGCCGCCCGCTCGCTGATGTCGTTTGCCCCGGTGCGACGGCCGGATTTCAAAACCGAGGCCAGAATCTTGACGGCCCGCTTCGAGGGATGGGCCTTGAGAAAACGCTCGGAGCAGAGGATGGCCGCGGCGGCGCCGTCGCCGATGGGGGCGCACATGGCCCGGGTCAGGGGAAAGGAGACGATGCGGTCCTGCATGACCTCGTCCACGGTCTGGGGGAAGGTATACTGGGCCTTGGGGTTGAGCGTCGAGTTGTTGTGCGCCTTGGAGGCGATGACCGCCAATTGCCGCTGGGTCGAACCGTACTTCTTCATGTGGTTGCGGGCTCCGGCCGCGTAGAAATCCATGAAGACCGAGTGGCCGCCCGGCTTCTCCTGCTGCACCTCGCCGCCCGGCTTCTTCGCTTCCTCTTCCCGGCGCTTCTGCTCGAGGGCCTTGAGTTCGGCCATGCGCCGCTGCATCTCCTCGACGTCGGTGCCGGCGGAAAAACTCTTCATGACCAGCATCCGATCCTCGTTGTAGATTTTCTCGGCGCCGACGGCCAGAACGCAGTCGAAGAGCCCGGCCTTGATGGCCGTCCACCCGCCGTGCAGGGCGGTGCTGCCGCTGGCGCAGGCGTTCTCCACATTGGTGATGGGCACGCCTTGCAGGCCGTTGGCCGAGAGAGCCACCTGCCCGCGGATCGAGTGCTGGAAAGAGAAAATACCCCACCCCGTGTTCGAGAACCAGGCCGCCTCGATGTCCTCGCGGCCAACCCCCGCGTCCTTCAGCGCCGCCTCGAGCGCCTCGCCGGTCAGGTCCTTGATCGACCTCTCCAGCCACTTGCCGAACTTGGTCATGCCCACGCCAATAATGTACACGTTGTCGCTCATCCTATTCCTCCATATGATCTTGCCGGCCGGCGGCCAAAAGACCGCGGCCTTGCCAGCATATTCCGGCAGGCGCCCTCGAAAGCTCCCGCCACCAAATAATCAGCGCCTCTTTTCCGGATAATCCTCCACCCGAAAGACATTCGGCGCGTCGGCCTTGAACTCGAGCTTGAGCAAGCGGTCCAGGTTTTTAAGGGAAGCCGACTTGGGGATCTCGGCCACCACTTGGAGATACGAGGGCACGCTGTTGCGCTCGAGGCCGGCCCGGCAGGCGTCGAAAATCCCCTGGATGTCCGGCGGGCGGCCCTCTACGGGCACGACGGCCGCCACCAAGTCGCTCTCCCCGGGCGAACCCGAGGCGGAAGGGACGCCGTACACACAGACGTCGGTCACCTTCGGATGGTCGGCCAGCACCTTTTCCACGTACTCGGGCAGGATGAAATCCCCCTGCCGCCTCAGCCCGCCGCCCTTGCGAAAATCGAAGTAGAGCCAACCCTCCGCGTCCCGATGAACCATGTCCCCGGACCTGAGCCAGCCGCCGCGCGTCTTGGCCTCCGAGGCCGCCTGGTTGCCGTGGTACTCCACCTCGGCCCGGCCGCCCACCGGCCGGCTGATCAGCTCGCCGACTTCGCCCACCTCGCACTCGCTGTCGTCCTCGCGCACGACCTTGATCTCCATGCTGCCCGGGATGGGCTTGCCAAAGGAGCCGATGGGACCGACGCCGGGCGGGTTGTGGGCGAAGCCGCCTTCCACGGCCGCGTACCACTCGTGGATTTTCACGTTGAAACGCTTTTCAAAGGATTCCCAGATGGGGCGGGGCGTGCCGGCGCTGATGACCACGCGCACCGGGTTGTCGCCGTCGTCCGGCCGCACCGGCTCGGAGTAAATGCCCATCATCATGCCGCCCAGGAGAGAATAGGTGGTGCAGCCGTGGGCCCGGCAGACGTCCCAGATGCGGCTCTTGGTGAAACGCCGGCTGATGACGCAGGGGATGCTCAGGGCCAGGGACGGACCCAGGGTGACGGCCTGGGCGTTGCCGTGGGTCAGGGACAGGCCGGTGTAGAGCTTGTCCTGGGGCGTATATCCCCAGATGACCTGGCCCAGGCCGGCGTACCCGGCGAACCGGTTGCCCCGCAGCTTTACGCCCTTGGGGTCGCCGGTGGTGCCCGAGGTGTAAATGATCATCATATAGTCGTTCATGCTCAGCCCGGCCGGGTCGAGCGCCGGGGCCTCGGGCCCGGCCAAAATCTCATTCAGACTCGGCACGCGGCTCACGGCCTGCACGCCGAAATCGTCTTTATAAACCACGCCCACGGTTTTGACGTGCGACAGCCCGGCCAGGACTTCTTCCATCTTGTCCATGAACTCGGCGGCGTAGATAACGCCCTTGGAGTTGGAATTGACGATCTGGTAGCTGAGTTTTTCGCCCACGGAGCGAGGGTCGATGGGCACCATGACCGCGCCCAGGGCCGAGGCCGCGTATATGGCCAGCACCATCTCCGGGTGGTTGCGCATGACCAGGGAAAAGGTGTCCCCCTTGGAAATGCCGGCCTGCTTGAGAGCCCGGGCCAGCTTACGGCCCCCCAGAACCAGGCCGGCATAGCTGAGCACCTCGTCCGGAAACGGCGAGTTGTCAAAAGTGACCACCGGGAAATCCGGTTTTTCCTCGGCCTTGGCGTCCATGTCAAAGGCGATCATGCCCGGCGACTTGCTCTGTGCCATGTTTCCTCCCTGTGGTTGAACCCAGGATAAGAATCGGCCACAACTCTCTTGGATCGATGCGGATTGTTCCGCGCCCTGGCATCAGGGCGTCAACGGATTGATATACCGACGGATTTTTCCAGAAGCCCGGCCTTTTCCGCTTTCTGGCCCGCCCTGCTGGAAGCCTCCGCTACAAATGGCCCCATCAAACTTGTTTCATGTACTAAAACTTGGGCCGGAATTTGTCAAGAGTTTCCTCGCCGCCGGCCCGGCCGCCGCGGTTTTTAGGACTGAGACCGTTGCGAAACACAGGATTCCGAGACGAAATCGAGGAGGGCGAGGATCGAAGCCACAGGAATATTACCTATATTTCGAGGACTTCGAGCCGAAGCCCGACAAAGAGTCCGGCCGGAAGCCGAAGTTTTGCAAGGGTCTCGGACTATTGCACCTTCTTCTCCCGCCCCTCCCAATACGGGTCGCGCAAGGCCTTTTTCGTGATCTTCCCGGAACCGGTCTTGGGCAGCTCGTTCAAGAAATCCACGCTCTTGGGCGCCTTGTAATGGGCCAGGCGCTCCTTACAGAAAGCGATGATGGCCTGAGCGTCCGGCCGGGCGCCCGGCTTCGGCACCACGCAAGCCTTGACCGCCTCGCCCCAGCGATCGTCCGGCACGCCGATCACGGCCGCCTCGAGCACGTCCGGGTGCATGTACAGAACGTTCTCCACCTCGGTGGAATACACGTTTTCGCCGCCGGTCAGGATCATGTCCTTTTTGCGGTCCACGATGTTGACGTACCCCTCGGCGTCGATGACGGCCAGGTCGCCGGTATGCAGCCAGCCGTCCCGAATGGCCGCGGCCGTTTCGCGGGGCATCCGCCAATAGCCCGGCGTGACGGTGTCGCCGCGGACGATGATCTCGCCGACCTCGCCCCCGTCCTGGGCCACGTCGCGGCCTTGCTCGTCCACCACGCGCAAGGCCACGGTGATGAACTCCCGGCCGGTGCTGGCCTTGTAGCGGAGCTGCTCGTCCGGCGGCAGGCTCGCGAGATGCGCCTTGAGCAGGGAGAGTGTCAGGTAGGGACTGGTCTCGGTCATGCCGTAGGTCTGGATGTAATCGCACTGGAAGGTATCGATGATGCGGCGGACGAGCTCGGGCGCGATGGGCGCGCCGCCGCTCATGATGGCTCTGAGGCTCGAATAGTCGAACTCGCCAACCCGGGGATGGTGCACCATCATGTTGAGCATAGTCGGGATGAGGTTGGTGATGGTCACCCGCTCGTTCTGGATGGCGGCCAGCGCGGCCACCGGTTCGAAGCGGGGGATGACCACGTGTTTGCCGCCCACCCAGGTGATGGCAAAGGCGGCCCAGGCGTCGGCCAGGTGAAAAAGCGGGGCCACGTGGACCCAGTGGTCCCGGTCGGACAGGCCAAGCTCGGCCACGGTCCCCAGGGCGTGGGTCTTGACGTTCTTGTGGGTGAGCATGACGCCCTTGGGCCGGCCGGTCGTGCCGCTGGTGTAATAGAGATGGGCCACGTCGTCGTCCCGGATGCGGGCCGCGGGCGGGGCGACCTCGGGCTGCCTGGCCAGCAGGGTCTCGTAGTCCAGGTCCGTGGGCGGAAGGCCCGCCCGCTCCCGCTGGGTCCAGACGATCCGCTTGAGGTCCGAGGCCATGTAGGCCACGGCCTCCACCGTCTCGAAAAAAGCGGCCTGGGCAATGAGGACCCGGGTCTGGCTGTCGGACACGATCGAGGTCAGCTCCCGGGCCGAGAGCCGGATGTTGAGCGGCACCAGAATGAGGCCCAGGTGGGCGGCGGCCAGGTAGGCCTCGAGAAAGACGTGGCTGTTTTCGTGCAGGATGGCCAGCCGGTCGCCGGGTTTCAGGTCGAGGTCCGCGAGCGTGTGGCAGAGCTGCCAGACGCGCCGGCCAAAGGCCTCGTAGGTCAGCCGGAGGCCCTCGGAGACCACGGCCTCTCGGTGGGGGAAGAGGCGCAGGGCCTTGGGCAGAAGCTCGGACAGGGGCATGACGACGACCTCCGGGGAGGAGCGCGGGCGTGGGGGGTCGGGCTAAGCCTCCGGTTCGGCCGGGCGCGCGGCCTCGGGCGGGCGGGGCTGCCTGCCCAGGTACATGAAGAAGGCGCCCAGGAGGTAGCAGACCAGGAAGACGAAGAAGGGGATTTGGTAGCTGCCGGTCAGGTCCCGGAGCCAGGCCGCGCCCAGGGGCCCGCCGGCCATGGCCACGACGTTCACCGGATTGACTACGCCCCGTATCGTGCCCAGGAAGGTGCGGCCGAAATAGTTGGCCCAGACCAGCTCCCGCAACACCATGATCCCGCCCAGGGCGATGCCGTAAAAGATGGCGTAAACAAAGGCGAAGACCAGGCTGTCGAACAACAAAAGAATGCCCAGGCCGACGGCGCAGCCCAGGTAGCTGGCGATAACGCAATATCGGGCGTGGATGCGTTCGGCCACGATCCCCCAGGGAATCTTCACCAACGCGCAGGCAAAAGCAAAGGTGGTGATGACCGCCGCCCCGACTTCCGACGAAATCCCGCGCGCCGACAGGAAAGGAAAGAAATGAATCATGGCCCCGCTCATGGGGATACTGATCACGGTAAACGCCGCCAGAACCAACCAGAGGGCGGGCGTTCGCACCGCCTCCTTCAAGGTCCAGACATACTCCCCGCCGACCATAGATCCCGCCCCGCCCGGACCTACGGCCGGGGACGAATCGCCGTCCGGCAGCAGCCCCTCGTCCTCGGGACTCCGACGAATGATAAGAGCCACCGGCAGAAGAGACACTCCCCAGATGATCAGGCCCAGCACCACCAGCGTCCGCCGCCATCCATAATGTACAATGAGATAGGTCACGAGAGGGACCAAAATCATCCCCGAGACGGATACGCCCGTCGCCGCAATGCCCATGGCCCGGCCCCGCATCCGGATAAACCACTTGGCCAGAATCGTGTTCGTTACCAACCCCCCGAACCCCATCATGCCCAACGATCCAACCAGGCCGTAAATGATGTAAAAATGCCAGGGCTCGCTCATGTAACTGACCAGGATGGCCACGCCGCCGGAAATCAGTATGCCGCCGGACATGAGCAGGCGAGCCCCGTGCCGGCTGTCGGCCATGGGACCGATGATCGGCCCGATCAGTCCCCCGATCATGCTGCGCAGGCTCTGCGCAAAGGTGATCATGACCGTGGTCCAGCCCAGCTCCTTGGCAATGGGTCCGATGAACAGGCCGAAGGTATACATGCCAAAGGCATCCGCCGTCGCCCAGGTGAGAAAACTGGCGGCCACGATATACCAGCCGTAAAAAATTCGGCCCCGCGTTTCCGTTGCTTCCATGCCCATGTCCGCCCCCACTCTCGATACCTTATTAAGCCAGCCCCGCCCCGCCCCTGTCAAGAACGATCCCGCTCCGCCGCAACGGTTTCAAGCCAGGACGCGCTCACCGCCGGACCGGCCGGCCCGGGCCGGCTGTGGATGACGAGCCGCTTGTAATCCATGGCGAGATCGAAGCCGGTGCGCAGCGCTTCCGCGTAAGGACTCCGCGCCGCCTCCACCCCGTTGATCGTCTCGACGACAAGCCGGCGAAGCGGACGGAAGCGGCGGGAAAGCAGATGCCGCAGGGCCACGAAATAGCTTTGGAGGTGCCCGTCGTCCGGCGGCACGTGCGCGGTCAGGCTGCGGCCGAAGCGCTCCGAGACCAGGACCAGCCGGGAGCCGTGGAAGACGAGGTGCGCGCCTTCGCGGCGCTGGGGCAGCCGGTCTTTCAGCGGCTCGATAGGCAGCCCGCAGAGGGAGGCGGGGTCAACGGCGCTCATGAACCAGACGGCCTCTTCGGGGAGCGCCCTTTCCAGCCGGCGCAGGGCCTCGTGGGAGATGAACTGGGGGCCGGAGAGACCGTGAAAAAAATACCCGGCCAGGACCTCGCCGGAGAGCTCCATGAGGCGAAGTGTGCGGAAGAGGCGGTTCCAGCGGAAGGGAGGAAACTCACGCATCAGGAGCTCGCGGAAGAGGAGGCCGTATCGGTCCAGCAGCAGCCGGACCCGGTCCTTGCGGCGCTCCTCGCTCTCGAGCGGATCCTCCGCCGGCTCGGGTCGGGGCAGGCGGTACCAGTTGCCGGCAAAAGGTAACGAACCCTTCCAGCGCGTGAACCCGGCCCGGCCGCCGGGGCGGCCTCGGCCGCGGCGCCTGGACGGGTCCGCGGCCGCCTGCGGGACCTTGAAGTGCGTGAACAAACCCTTTCTCAGGGCGAGAAAGGTGTCGTTGCCGACCCGGCCTTGCCAGACCGCCTGCCAGAGCCGGTCGGAGAGTTCGGCCGGCTCGAGTCCGGTCCGGGAGCGCAGCGTCCAGAAGTCGTAGCGGCCGCCGGTGTCCGGGAGCAGGGCGGGCGGGCCGGCGGCCTCGTCCGGGGAAGCCCCGTCCGGCAAGGGTTCTTCCGACCCGGCCACCAAGGGCGGCTCTCCGCCGGCGCCCTCCTCCTCGGCCAAAAGGTCCAGATCGGTGGGGAAGCAGAACGAGACCCGGCGGCCATCGCTCCCCACCCAGACCAATTCCCCCTCCTGCATGACCTGGTCCAGCCAGGCCGGATCGTAGCCCATAATCCGGGCCGGGAGCACCTCGGCTTCCCAGAGAGCGGCCGGCAGCGGCAGACAGACGAGCTGCTCCAGAACGCGATAGATGGCCTCGGAACCCGCAACCGGCAAGGCCAGGCCTTGATGCGCGGCCATGAAGAGCGGCAGCTTCTCGGCGGGCAGGGGCTCCAAACTGGGAACGGCCCGGGCGCGCGCCAGGCGCAGCAGAATTTCGAAGTTTTCGCCGTCGCAGAGGTCGTCCTCCGGGCCGTCCGCGATCAGCCGCCCCAGGATGATCTGCTGGGTCTCGATCAAGTCCTCCAAGGCCGCGCCCAGCCGGTTTTTGTCCAGGCCGAGGACCGCGGCCACACGGCGGCTTTGAATCGGGCCGTAAAATCCCAGCCATTCGCTAAGGAGTTGGACCCGCGTCTCGTCCCGGTCCGCCTCCGGATCGAGGCGCGGCGCTCCTTCCAGGGCGGACGGCCAGGAGCGCCCGTCCAGCCTGGCGATCGGGACCGTCTGCTCCGGGTAAAACGCCTCCAGAATCCGCGGCGCCTCCTCCCGAGCCAGAACGAACGGACCTTCGGCCAGCAACGGCCGAACCTGGATGAGCTTGTCGGCCAGAGGTCCCGCCACCTCGCTGGCCTCAAGACCGTGATCCCGCTGCATGGCGGCCAGGAGTTTTTGCCATTCGGCCTCGGGAATCAGCACCCGCTCCTTGACCCACTCGACCAGCTCCAGCGGGGTGGACGGGGCATAGCCCGGGCTGAGCCGCTGCCGCTTGGCCTCGAAAAGGACCGCCACGGCGCGGTCCACCGTGGGCCGGAGCGCGGGCGTAAAGACCGCTTCCCTCAGCAGATCGTCCCTGAGCCTCGAGCGCTCCTTGGAGGCGGGCTCGTCGTCCCGGTACATGTACTGGCTGATCTGGCGCCAGGTCACGCCGCGCGCCATGGGGCTGGGCGCGGTGGTATGCGTCTCGGACCAGCGCACGGCACCGGCCTCGAGCCCGGAGAGCGCCTCTTTCAGACCCTCGAGATCGAACTCGTCCCTGAGGCAGGTCCGCCACGCCTCGAGCAGAATGGGAAAATCCTCGTAGCCCCGGACCGCATCAAAGAGCTTCTGGGAGCGCAGCCGGCTCATCCACAGCGGCATGCGTTCCTTCATGCGGCGGCGACCGAGCAGCAGGGCCCGCTGGGCGCACTCGCGAAAGCGCGCCCCGAAAAAACCGGAGCCTTCCAGCCGCTGCCGGAGCAGCGCCTCGACGTTCGCCGGCCGGACCAGGGACAGAAGCTCCTCGCCGCGCGCCTCATGAGGCAGCACCAGCACCACGCAGTCGTTTCCGGCGAAGACCTCGAGGCGCTGGCCGTGGCGGTCCTCCCAAGCCGCGTCCAAGGCCAGGGCAAAGGGGTGGTTGACCCGTCCGCCCCACAGCGTGTGCAGAACGACCTGGTGGCCGGGCGCGCCGCCCGGACCGCTGCTGACAAACTCCGCCACCAAATGCCGGCCGTGCGGCAGGCCGCAGCCGGTGGCCTCTTTCTGACTTTTCAGGAAGGCAATCAGCCGTTCGGCCGCGGCGGCGTCCATGGCGTGCTCTTGCTCAAGCTTCCGGGCATACTGAGGGTCGTCCAGCCGGGCGTCGGCCTCCTCGAGAAAGGCGGCGATGCGCTGCGAGAAATAAAAGTCGCGCCGCTGCTCCTCCCCCTTCCAGAACGGCGCGGCCAGGACCTTGGGCGGCGCCTCGCCGGCGAGCACGTCGTTGTGGGTGATGCGTTCGATGCGCCAGTGCTGGGTTCCCAGGGTGAAGACCTGCCCGATGCGCGCCTCCCAGACGAACTCCTCGTCCAGCTCGCCGATCAGCGCGCCGGTGGCGGCGTGCCGGAGGTGAAAGTAGCCACGGTCCGGGATGGTCCCGCCGGACATGTACAGGGCCAGCAGAGCCCCCTTCCGCGCCGAGACCGTGCCCTCGATCCGGTCCCAAGCCAGGCGGGGCCTCAGCTCCCGGATGCGGCTGTCCGCGTACCGGCCGGCCAGCATGTTCAGCACCAGATCGAACTGGGCCCGGCCGAGCGCATGAAAGGGAAAACTCGAACGGAGCACGGCAAAAAGCCGGTCCACGTTCCAGGTCTCGGCGCCGACCATCGAGACGATCACCTGGGCCAGCACGTCCAGCGGCCCCTCGACCGGCCGCACCGCCTCGATGTCGTGGGCCGGGATGGCCGCGGCCAGGACCGCCGCTTCGAGAAAATCATGGTCGTCGGTCGGGTAAAAACTCCCGCGGCTGACCTGGCCCACCTGGTGGCCGGCCCGGCCCACGCGTTGGACCGCGGCCGAGAGCGAGGGCGGAGACTGAACCAGGACCACCTCGTCCAGGGTCCCGATGTCGATGCCCAGCTCGAGGGAGTTCGTGGCCACGATGGCCCTGAGCCACCCGTTCTTCAGCTTCTGCTCCACGTCCTCGCGCAGCTCCCGGGACAGGGAACCATGGTGGGCATAGGCCAGCGGGCGCTCCTCCTCGTGGTTGATCTTGAGCGTCAGCTTCTCGCACATGCGCCGGGAGTTGACGAAAAGAAGGGTGGAACGGTTCCGGCCGATGATCTCCTTGAGCGCGGCCACGAGCGGCCGCCAGAAGGCCTCTTCGGACCTCGCCTCCGCGGCCTCTTCAGGAAAGCGCACGGCCAGGTCATAGGTCTTGCCGGCCGCGCCTTCGAGCACGGTCACGGGGCGAGGCTCATACGAGGGCGAATGCGGCGGGCCGGCGAGTTGATATCCGCCGACAAAAGCGGCCACCGGTTCGAGGGGCCTGATCGTGGCCGAGAGGGCGATGCGCTGGAACTCGCCGGAGAGCAACACGAGTCGGTCCACTGCGGTGATGAGGTGCACGCCGCGCTTGCCGGCGACCACGGCGTGGACCTCGTCCAGGATGACGGTTTCGAGGTCGGCCAAAACGCTTCGTCCGGCCGGGGAGGAGAGCATGAGGTTGAGGCTTTCCGGGGTGGTGATGAGGATGGCCGGGGGGTGGCGGACCAAGCGGCGCCGGTCGGCCGGCGGGGTGTCGCCGCTGCGGGTCTCGACGCGGAGGTCCGGAAAGGCCCGGCCTGCCTGGGCGAAAACGGCCCGAAGCTCGGCGAGCGGGCCGAGGAGGTTGCGCTGGATGTCGTTGTTCAGGGCGCGAAGCGGCGAGACATAGAGCACCCGGGTCCGGCCGGGGCTCCAAACGCCGCTGACGAACTGGTGCAAGGCCCACAGGAAGGCGGTCAGGGTCTTGCCGCTGCCGGTGGGCGCGGTGATGAGGACGTGCTCTCCGGCGGCGATCCTCGGCCAGGCCGCCTCCTGCACCTCGGTCGGCCGACCGACCCTTTTCTGAAACCACTCGGCGATGAGGGGGTGGAACCGTGACCATGCCCCATCGCCGACGCCCGTTCCGGCCATGATGAGACTCCCCGGCCCTGTCTACCGGCCTTTCCCGCGGCCCGGGCCGGGTAAATCCGGCCTGGCAAAGGGCGGGGCGGCCGCTCAGCGGTAATTCATCAGCACGTATTGCAGCGCGGCGGGCGGGCGGCCGAGGTCCAGGGTGAAGGCGTTCCCCGCGGTCCGCGTGACGCCCGCCTTGCCGGCCGCGAAATCCTCGGCGCTGTAAGGCAGAAAGCCGGCCGCCGCCGTCTTGAAGTGCATGGGAATGACCAGCAGGCGGGGATGGAGCTGCGAGACGACCTTGTCGGCCTCGGCCCCGAAGATGGTGAACTTGCCGCCGACCGGGATCATGAGCACGTCCGCCGGCCCGATCTGCTTCACCTGGGCCTCGGTCAGCACATGGCCCAGGTCGCCCAGGTGCACCACCCGCAGGCCGTCGAACTCGAAGACAAAGACGGCGTTCTTGCCCCGCTCGGCGCCCTGCTGCTCGTCATGAAACGTGGGCACCGTATAGATGTGGACCCCGCGCACGGCCTGGTCGATCTTGGCAAAGTCCCGTCCGCCCTCGGTCAGCCCGCGGAGCACCAAAGGCTTCCCAGCCACTTTGTCCACCTGGTTGTGGTCCACGTGCTCGTGGGAGACCGTAACCACGTCCGGCACGACGTCCCGCGGCGGACGGTAGTCCCCCATATAGACTGGGTCGGTCAGTATCCGGACCCCGCCGGGCGTCTCGATCAGGAAGCAGGCCTGGCCGTACCATTTGAACGTGATCTTGCCGGTCCTCACCTCGGCCGCGCCGGATACTGCGGCCGGCAGCAGAAGACCGACCAGGAACACCACGCCCAGAATGCCAAACAACAGACGCTTGCCATTCATGACTGCCCCTCCCAGGTTATACAGAGCGCCATAACTTCGCAACCCTGTGTTGCTCCTCGGCTCGTCACTGCGGCGTGCTGAAAACACGCCTCATTCCTCGCCTTCGTCGCGCCTTGGTCTGCTTTGTTCTGACGCTCTGTATGCACATCGCTTCGTGATGTTGTGTATAAAAACCCAACCGTTGTTTTTCCATGCCGCCGGAACCAGGCCGAAACCGCGAACGCCCGTCGGTTTGAAAGGCCGTGGCCATACCGGCGTCGATCCCCGATCCATCGATCTCAAACGGATTTCGACCTCAAAAAAGTACCCTGGCCAAGGAGAAAATGTCAATTTCTTTCGGGCCAAGGCCGGACTAGACGAACAGCAGCACCAGCACCACCAGCACCGGCAGCGACGGCAGCAGGTTGCCGATGCGGATGCGCATGAGCCCCAACAGATTGATGCCGATGCCCACGATGAGCAGGCCGCCCAGCGCGGTCAGTTCCTGGATCATCACCGGCGGAACGACCGTCTTGAAGGCCAGGGCGAACAGGGTCAGTCCGTACTGGTAGACAAAGACCGGCACGGCCGAAAAGAGGACGCCCAGGCCGTAGGTCGAGGCCAGGGCGATCGAGGTGAATCCGTCCAAAACGGCCTTGGTGAACAGGACCGAGGGATCGCCCCGCAGCCCCTCGTCAAAGGCGCCGATGATGGCCATGGAGCCGATGCAATAAATAAGCGAGGCGGTCACGAAGCCTTCGGTGAAGCGGGCGTCCTGGCTGCCGAGCCTTTTTTTCAAGCGGTCGCCGAGGCTGTTGAGGAAGTCCTCGACGCCGAGCAGTTCGCCGACAATGGCGCCGATGAGCATGCTGAAGACGATCAGCAGGGGGCGCTGGAAGGTCAGCCCCATCTTCAGGCCGATGACCAGAACCACCAGTCCCAGGCCCTGAAAGGTCATCTCCCGCACACGGGCCGGAAAGCGGCGGCCGAGAACGGCGCCGGCCAGGCTGCCGCCGATCACGGCCAGGGCGTTGGTGATGGTGCCGATAGGGATCATGCGGGTCCTTTCCGGGCCGGCCGCGGCCTGGGGCGCGAGCGACGCGAATGGAACGTGCTGCCGGCGGAGCTGGGTCTTATCGTACATAACACCGCCGCCCGGCGCTTTCAACGTGGAATAGCGAAAAAGGGGTCAGGAACCTTTTTCGGGGGTTCAACCTCCTCATCGGCCCCACAGAGGGAAAAAGGTCCCTGACCCCTTTTTCGCTTACGTTGACAGCGACGGCCAGGGCTGGGTATTCTTTGCTTGCCAGGCCTCGAAGCATCGTCCGCTCGCGGAAGCGGTGTCGAGCCTGAAGGAGGTCGGCCATGCTGCTCGCGCAAAACATCCGCATCGGCTCGCTCGAGCTCGAAAACCGCATCGTCAAGGCCGCCCTGGTGGAGAACATGGCCGGGGAGGACGGTGCGGTCACGGACCGGCTGATCCATTTTTACAAGAAGCACGCCCGGGGAGGGGCCGGCCTCTTGATCACGGGCGGGGCTTACGTGCAGCCCAGCGGGCGGTCGGTGCGCTATCTGATCGGCGTCCACGACGACCGCCTCGTGCCGGGTCTGACCCGCCTGACCCGCGCCGTGCACGACCTGGACGGCCGGATCGCCTTGCAGATTTACCACTGCGGCCGCCAGACCCGGCCGGAGCTGGTGGGCGGCGACGTGATCGCGCCCAGCCCGGTCAAAGACACCCTGACCGGCGTGCTGCCGCGGGCCATGACCGAGGAAGAAATCGAGGCAACCATCCTCGCCTTCGGCCGGGCGGCCGAGCGGGCCGCGGCGGCGGGCTTCGACGCAATCGAGGTCATGGCCGGGCACGGATACCTGATCAACCAGTTTTTGTCGGGCCGCACGAACCGGCGCACGGACGGCTGGGGCGGCGGGTTGGAAAACCGCGCGCGCTTTCTATTCGGCATCCTAAAGGAAATCCGGTCCCGGGTCGGCCCGGACTTTCCGCTCCTGGTGAAGATCAACACCGAGGACCAGCTTAAAAACGGCTTCACGCTCGAGGAGAGCGCCTGGGTGGCGGAGCGGCTGCCTGGGCTGGGCGTGGATGCGGTCAAGTTCACCGGCGGCACGTTCGAGTCCGGGCTGAACATCAGCCGGGGCGATATCCCGGCCGAGGAAATCCTCGAGGAAATGCACGGCTGGCAGAAGTTCCGGAGCCGGCTCATCATCCGGGCCATGCGCAAAAAGTTTCAATACCGGGAGGCCTATTTCCTGGAGAACGTCGGAAAGATCAAGCCGCGCCTGACTGTGCCGGCCATCCTGGTGGGCGGGCTGCGCACGCCGGCCGTGATGGAGCGCATCCTGGAAAGCGGCCAGGCCGACCTCATCGCCCTGGGCCGGCCCATCATCCGCGAGCCCAATTTTCCCAGCCGCATCCTGGCCGGCGACCCGACCCCGGCCGCGTGCCTTAACTGCAACCGCTGTTTCATCCGCATCACCCAGGAACGGCCGCTCAGGTGCTACGCCTTGAAGCCCGCCGCCGAGGACGAGGAAGAAAGACCGTGACGGAAACCGGCCGGTCCGGCCCGGACATTAGCCGGCGGCTTCTTGCCTGGTACGCCCGCTATAAGCGCGACCTGCCCTGGCGCCGCACCCGGAACCCTTACCATATCTGGGTTGCCGAGATCATGCTCCAGCAGACCCGCGTGGATACGGCCATTCCTTACTATGAAACCTTCCTCGGCCGGTTTCCGAGCGTCGAGGCTTTGGCGGCGAGCCCCTTGGACGAGGTGCTCAAGACCTGGGAAAACCTGGGCTACTACGCCCGGGCGCGGAACCTGCACCGGGCCGCCCAGGAGATGGTCCGCCGCTTTGCCGGCCGCGTGCCCGAGACCTACGGGGAGCTTCGAGGCCTGCCCGGCATCGGGGAATACACGGCCGGCGCCATTTTGAGCACGGCCTTGGGAAAACCCGTGCCGGCCGTGGATGGAAACGCCCGGCGCGTGCTCGCCCGCCTCTTCGCTATCCAGGAGCCTTTGGAACAGGGCCGGACCCAGACCCGGCTGCGCGAGCTCGCTCAAGGCTTGATGCCGGCGCGACAGGCCTCGGCCTTCAACCAGGCGCTCATGGAGCTCGGGGCCGTGCTCTGCACCCCGAAAGGGCCGGCCTGCGGCCGCTGCCCCATCCGGGCCGACTGCCTGGCGCTTCGCGCCGGCCTGGCCGAAGTCCTGCCGCTCCGGCGCGGCCGAGGCCCCCTGCCCTGCCACCGAGAAGCCGCGGCCGTCATACAGGATCGACGCGGGAGGCTGCTCGTAGCGCGGCGGTTCGAGAACGGACTGCTCGGCGGGCTGTGGAAGCTGCCAGGCGGAAGGCTTGCACCGGGCGAGGACCCGGCCGGCGGCCTCAGACGCACGATCAAGGCCGAGCTCGGCGTGGACCTGGCCGTGGGAGACCCCCTGATCGAGGTCAGGCACGCCTACACCCACTTCCGCATCGTCCTTTCCGCCTGGACGGCCAGGGTGCGCGCCGGCCGGCCAAAGGCCCGAACCTGCGCGGACTGGCGCTGGGCCGCGGCCGGAGACCTGGTCGAGCTGGCCTTTGCCCGGGCCGACCGCAAGGTGCTCGAGGCCCTGCCGGTCCGAAAATGAGAATGGCATTGGGGGAACCCTTTTTAGCCCTCGAGACCGTGGCCAAACACAGGATGCCGAGACGAAATCGAGGAGGGCGAGGATCGAAGCCGCAGGAATAGCCATCCTATTCTGAGGACTTCGAGCCGATGACCGACAAAGAGTTCGGCCGGAAGCCGAAGTTTGGCCCGGTCTCGAAAAAGGGTCCCCCCAACCCCCTCCCCAAAACCGTATCAGCGTGGGCCGGATTGCGCTCTGCTCAATCCGACCCGCGCGTTTAGGAGATGGTAGGGGCACGGCATGCCGTGCCCTTACGGCGATCTGGCCGGAACATTAAAGCCATGCGTGACACCTGCGTGCGGGCAGGGCTGTAGGGGCGGGTTTCAAACCCGCCCTCCGAAAAACCCAAAGCCGAAATAGCCCACCAGTCGGGCCGACCGGCCGGTCGCCCATACATCTCCTGCGGCTCTTAGCCATCGGGCGCCTGCCCGAGGCCGGGTCGAGCCGCTAGAGCCCGAAGCGCTCGCGCAGCCTGGCTGAGAGCGCTCTTACCGTCTCGAAGGC